>Ga0214543_1009409_pt1 | contig 15200 bp, 6 predicted proteins | sample CNSS2metaG_FD_160094 | JGI IMG/M metagenome (GOLD analysis project Ga0214543, IMG submission 160094) | Root nodule microbial communities from cowpea collected in UCLA plant growth center, Los Angeles, California, USA - CNSS2 | ecosystem: Host-associated > Plants > Roots > Nodule | place: USA... | reverse complement strand
AAAGAGTATGTTATTTTAATATTGAATATTTTGATAGTATCATGATTCCGTTGGTGTGATTTTTAAATTTTTTTATAAAAAATATTTAATTGATATATGGAACAATAAAAAAATGGGTATGGGTATGAGTATAAGAAAATACCCGTTACCCGGTGGGGATGGGGATGAGTCAAAAGTTGTATACCGGTTGGGTTTGGGGATGGGGATGGGGATGAATTTTTATTATGGGGATGGGGATGGGATCATGATACCCGTACCCGCCCCGCCCCGTTGCCATCCCTAACCCCAACGACACGTTGGTGTGGATGACAATGAAGTTGTGGTGGCGAATTCTGGAAACCTAAACTATTGAATATGAGAGAGAGAGAGAGAGAGAGATAGAAAGGATGAAGAAAACCCCAAAATGAGAGAAAAACACCCACTTATCAAATGAAAGAGTTACGAGAGCGAGAACGACCCATCGAGAGCAAAAGGGTGCAAAGCAGCAAGGAGGCGAGGAGGCAAAAAGGGTGCAAAGTGGAGGGGAGTTGGGAGTGTGAAGTGCTACACCAGAAGGCTGGGAGGGAAGAAGGAAATTAAAGATATTAAAGATATTATAGTGGTTCTTGCGATAACCAACAAAAAAGTTTTGTACTTTATTACAAAATTGTCACCACTCCTACTATCTATGTTAGTTTTAGGTATAACCAGTATAGAAAATCTTGTACTTTATTATAAAATTGTCACCGCTCCCACTTTCTATGTTAGTTCTAAATATAACCAGCATAGAAAATCTTGTATTTAGTGCAAAATTTAGCTTGAATGACATAGATTAACGACGCGTTCAACGCATACGTCGTAAAACCAAATGTGGCAGCATTGCTGTAAATAATGTAAAGTTTATAATGACAGTTTTCCAAATCACCGTTGTTATATTGGAAAAAAACTAAAATCACGACGATTTTATAATTAATTGTCGTTGAAATTGTAGAAAATAATGATGGTTTGTATCTGGACCGCCATTGAAAACGTTGGAATCGCTAAATGACGATGGTAAAGTAAAATAACCGTTGTCGATTAGCTTTCGAGGGTTAAAAAGATTACACCTTTTTACTTTCCTTCTCACACTATTCTATTTCGTGGTTTCTCTTATACTTTTAATGGCATGTTGCACACCGAAAAATCTTAAACCGTGGTAAAACACCTTTTTTAACTATCATCAAAATCTTTGTTTTCGGTAGTAACTTTACTACAAAATTACCACCACTCATAATTTCCATGTTAATTTTAATAATAACCGACATAAAAAGTCTCATTTTATTTATTATTTTGTCACTACTTCACTTATTACGGTGTATAGATTATAATTTTTACAATAAATTATTATAAAATCCATTATTGTACTTATGTTAATACAATATTAACAATTTCATACAGTAATTTTTGCTTTAGAATATACATATTATTTTTGAATTAAAAATAAAATAATATTACTTAAAATAAGCTGTGTTTCAAATATTAGATTAAATTTATTCTTTAAAATTTAATTATGTAATAAATTTGATTTTAATCATTCAATGAATAATTTCATATATAGAAAATTGATAGTTAAATTTTAATTATTCTTTTTGGCAGATTTAGAAAAAAGGAAAAGCTAACAAATTACATAAATTAATCTAATAACTAGTGGCTGTAACATCAATAATAAAGGATATGTTGATAGCGAAGCGAGGATACATCAATAATAAAGGATATGTTGATAGCGAAGCGAGGATGTTCTATATAATCAGGGAACATTCTCATTTGTTCCCATGTTAAACTAATCACACGTTAACTTTTGTTTCTATAAATTTGCGTAGATGTTTACTCAACATCTCCATATTCCTTAACTAATTCGATGATATAATTAGAAACTGTTTCTTATTAGTTTTTGAAGCATACGTGTCAATTCCTGCACAAGAGAAGTTGTTTATACGAGGAATTATTCTTCGTAATTCTAAAATTATTAAATTGATATTTTAATTATTAAGACGGTAAAAAAATTTATAACCTTGAAAATTTTACAATTTCTATTCAAATATATTGAATTAAATTAATTTTATTTGGTTTTATTTATTTTTTAAATATTTTATTTCAATAATGCAATTCAAATTAAGTGAATCTTATTTGTTTATAAAGTATTTTAATTATTACTAAATTTAAAAAACTATTTAAATACATATACAATGATTGTTAAAAATTAAAGGATATTAATATATATTAATAATCTTTATAGTCGATCTTGTTGACGTTTTTTTTCTGTCAATTTTATAAAAATGTTTTTATTTTAGATTTAAATTTTTTTCATTAATTTATGTCAAATAAGATTATTTTCAAGTTATAAAATGTTCGATTAAATTAGACCCAAGTTAAATAACATCAAATCAAGTTCATGTAACACAGGAGTGAGTTTATTGAGTAAAAGTCAAGCATAAATCTAAACCTAGGTTGAGTTTAGTCTATGCCTAGTTTGAGCCAAGTAGGCTCGGTCCAGATAAAGTTGGTCTATGACTAAGTTTAACTAAGTTAATACAAACCGATATTAAGTCAAGTTGCTTTGGGTCTAGGTCCAGCAAAGTCAATCCAACCACATGTTAAACTAAGTTGAAAAAATTCATATTCAATCAAATCATGGTAGGTCCATCACTACTAGATAAAAACATTTTAGCCACCGATTTCGTCGGTGGCTAAATGAGTTAAATCGGTGGCTAACACCCTTCGCCATCGAAAATAAATAGTGGCAGGAATCCTACTTGCAAAAACAGTTAGCCATTGATTTTAAATTGGTGGCTAAATAGCCACCGAAATTATAATCGCTAATCGATTACTAAAAAATTGGTCACCTTAAAGCATTAGAGATCATGTTTAATAGAGTTGGGTTAGGCCCATGTTAATCCTAGCTTGATCAAGATACAGGTTTAGCTTAACCCAATCAAGATTGTGTCAAGTTGGGTCGAATCAAGTTTTCCAAGACCTTTGTCAAGTTGAGTTGAGACAAATTTACATCAATCGAGTGGGATAGGTCAGGATCATTTGAATTGAGGCCGAACAATGATAATTTTAATTGGACTAGTCCAACTCAATCTTAGTCCAACCAAGATTAGATCAAGCTAAGTTAAGATTGAACTGAATTGATAAAATATAGATTGAGCTAAGCCGATCTAGATCCAGGTCAAACCAAATTGGAGAAGAATCATGTGTTTAAGTGAATCGGGGTTGGATTAAGAGAAATAGGATCAGATTTAAGTCTGAGAATTTAATTTTATAATAATTGTAGGTTAAAATTTATTCACCGGTATCTTACTCTTATGTTTTCTGTATTCATCCCCGAAACCAGTGTTTTAGCATTATTTGGGCATTTTTGTAAGGTTGATCTCCAAGTGGTGGGGATGAGGGAATCCTCTTTAACCAGCCAGATCCTGATTATGTGGGAACATCCCTCCACAACAAATACACAAGAACTACCCAATTCATTATATTACTCTGCATTCATTTTGGGATGAAACTTTTTACATATATATTGTCCTTAGTTTTATTGCTATGCTAATAAAATTATATTTTGGCCCCCCAAGTACTAAACCGATTCATGAACAAGCAAATTATGAAGATGAGTTCCGATTTTCTTATATTAATTATGAAACTTGAAGCAAGTAGGAGATTCGTTTTTTTCTTTTCTTAATATATGTACATGTGGGCAAATCATGAAGATATGAACAGTTGGGAGTGAGAATGAAAGCTTGTATAATGCTTTCCAGCTTACACTAAAAAAAAAATGGAGGCAGTGGATCAATTGAACGTGAAGGAGAAGTCCATATCCTAAGGTTAGGTATATATGAAAGGAGAGAAATCTTTTAGATTCCATTATTTGTGGTCCAAGCAAATAGTTTACACGTTAAGGATTACTTGCGTTTTAAGCTAGGTTTTTGTATTAAATTCTTATGTAATTTTCATTCCACTATAATTTTGAAAGAAAAGTTAGTCATAAGTTTCTAGATGATGCAACTTGCACCATGAAGTCTCACGTACAACAACAAAGGACAAGTATTTATGCTCTTTTGCCTATCTCCAACGTCGTATTCTTGTCTCTTTTTGCAGTCAAAGGAGAAAAAAACGGAATAGCTAGCATATGTCGGGAAATAATGAATTTTGGAGAAAACTTACAAGCTAACATTTTCATAAAAAAAAAAGAAAAAGATAATATTAAAAACAATTTCAAATATTCTTAATTTTTATATTAAATTAAAAATCTTATATTTAAAATATTTTATGAAAAAAAAATACCCACTACAAAATTTTAACCAACGTTAGTCAGACAGAATCAAATTATCCAAGTACACACCAAGTACAAAAGAAAACAGATACATTTGTGTGAATCTATCTATAAATCTTAGTTTTTGAGTCAAAGCAGTAATAAATGCACTATATTTGAGGTGGAAAATAAGTCAACCCAAACTCACACATACACGAGAATTAAAGGAAAATTCTCATCCTATTTACAAAAAATCCATTGTAAGAGTAAGAAAAGAAAAAGAATACTGGTACTGTAGTAAGAAAAAGAATTACAGTGACAACAAAGGAACGCGTATTTGCCACACTTTAATGTCACAGTCCAAACCTGCACTGTAAACCAGATAAGACCTATCATCTTCATGAGGACCACCACCAGTGTTGGAGTCAACAGCCATAGCTAAACACTTCACGGGTCGTCGATGACCTTCCAACACCGCCAAACACGAATAACCCTTTCCAATCTCTTTCCTCCATACCCTAACACTGTTATCAGCTGATCCACTACACACCAAATCCGCCATCACCACCAAACACAGTATCGCCTTCGTGTGTCCCCTTAAAGCCCCCACCACCACCATATTATTATCATCACTTTCCCACACCAAAATTGATCTGTCACACGCGCCAGAATACAGCACCGACCCATCTTCGCTAAGCGCCAGGGCGTTAACTGCGGATTTGTGCTTCTCTAACGTCCCCACGAGCGAATGCTTTTTCTCACCCTCACGCTTCTTCCACATCTTTATCTTTGTGTCGGCGGAGCCCGTGTAGACGGCGCCGTCATTCGACAAAACCAAGGAGTTAATCGCGTCCTCGTGCGCGTTTTGCACGGACTCCAGACATTTGAAGTCCGAGGTTCGCCAGATTTTGAACGTCCTGTCCCAGGAAGCGGAGTAGAGGAGGGAGCCGTCGTGGGAGAGCGCGAGGGTGGAAACGGCGTCCACGTGATGCACCCACGTGCGTTTCTTGTGGCGGCGCACCTCGACGTAGTTCTTGGAGGAGAATAGCTTGGAGACACGGTCGTGGAGCGTGGGAAGCGTGGCGATGCACTTGGTGGGTTGGTCGGCTTTCCAGACTCGGATTTTGTGGTCTTGATGTGCGGTGAAGAGCGTGTCGTGGTATACGATGAGAGACTTGATGGGCGCGTTGGTGGTTGCAACGACGACAACGTTGGTATTGGTGTTGGTGTTGGTGTTGATGTCGGTTTGGAGGGTGAAAGGGTCTCTGCTGCATGTTTTGACCTCGCCGCTGGAGGCGGCGCTGTAGAGGAGTTTGCCGTGGAGGACGAGGGAGGAGATCGGGGAGGAGTGGATTTTGACGGTGGTTTGAGGTTGTTGTTGTTGGGGGTTGTGCGGTTGTTGTGGGGTGAGGGAACTTAGTGAAGGGACTGAAGGAAGACTTGGCTGTGAATGGAGAGAAGAAGAGGTTGATGGTTCTGAATGGAAGTGTTCATAGGATCTTTGATTTTGTGGTTGTTGTTGCTGTGAGTTGCAACACAAGGGATGTTGAAGAAGTCCCATTTTGGTTTGTGTTATGTGGGAAGTTTTGAGGTTTTTATAGAGGCATGTTGATGTTAGCAATTTAAGCGAGGGTAATGGTGCATGTTAGCAGTTTGGAATTAGGCATAAATGAGGACCAATGCTTGTCCCTTTGTCTCCTTCAGAGTCTAATCAGTCGTTTAATTCCATGCTTGGTTGGGTCCAACTTTTGTTTTCTGAAAAATCATTGTCATATGAAAGAACTTTCCTTAGCTTTTGTATTTTAATTAAAAATATACAATAAATTCTTATATTTAGATTACTTTCGACAAAACTAGTCGGGATATTTAGTAAAATAGTATGGAATATCTAAAAATATAAAATGATTATTTGCATGTATTTATATAATATTTTTTTTTACATAATTTCATTTTTTTTGGTTTAAAATATAACCTTTTTAAATTACTTTTTAGCTCTACAATTTTTTTATTTATTTTTAGTTTCATTTATTCTTATTTTTTCGAGTTATGCATTATATTATTAATCTTACATTATATGTAAAAATATTTTTGACAAGTTTAAAGCTAAGTAAAAATAATGTACACTCAGGTAGATGTGATATTTTATATTAATTAGTGTGTTGCTTAAAAATAAGTAGTTAAATATAAATATTAAAAATAATAGGAAATAATAAATTAAGTATATTATCAATTCATTGTAGTATAACAAATTAAGTATTATAATATAACAAAAGAACGAAGAGATAAAATACATATAGAAATTACCTTATTGAGAAAAGTAATAAAAAAATTAAACAAAAAATTTGAAAAGAAAATCTAGAAGTTAGAATTAGCGTTTTAAAAAAGTTAGTTCAGGTAAAAAACACTGGAAGCTACTACAAACTGTTTAACTATAAAAAAAAAAAGCTAGAAAGAAACTAAAAAACTATACTAAGATCTAGTTCAAACGTAGCTTTAGATTCAGATGTTAATTAAAACATTATTAATATTATTTAATTTACTAATTACATTTAAAATATATATTTTCAAGTTTCTTTTTAATAATAATATATTGTTAAAATTAATTTATGTTAATTGAAAGTATTTTACATATGATATCAGTTATGGTATAAGTAGTTAGAATTTCTTTATTTTTGTATATGCTTTAGCTCGACGATGTAATTTTATATTAATAAATTGTGTTCTCTAACTGAAAAAATATGTAACTTTAATTCGTCGTAATATTAAAAATGGATAATGAATTCTTATCGAAGAATAAAATCTATATATTTTTTAAAAATGTTGAAACCAATTTTATTGATATTAAAGAATACCAGCTTTACCGAAAGTACAAAGACTAAAAATATTTTTTATTTTTTAATTATTTTTTAAAAATAATGATTATGCAATTCTAATATAATTTTAGTACTTTCCACCAATTAAATTTTTTAAAATAATTTTTATAAGAATTTAAGGAGTGGTGGGCTTTTATAGAGACATGCTAGCAATTTAAAGCTGGCCCACGGTGCATGTTAGCAGTTTGCAACTAGGCGCATGAGTCAAGGCGCCGTAGTTGAGACTTCATATTGTTCCCTTCACACGCTGAGTTTTACTTTTATAGTGAAATATTTATTAGTTTTGATGATAAATTTACTTTTTACCTTTGAAACTCTACCTATTCACACTCTAATGATAAAAGTAACTACATTTTTTAAAAATTGATTATTCTTCTAAAATGACCTAAATTATTTGAAATACTTTTTTCACACATGTTTTGATCGTTCCATTACATTTTTCTTAGATTTGGTTTAATGCAAAGTATCAAAGAATCTTAATCCTATAATTAATCAAGGAACAAAAAGTTGTTGAGACATGACATTTTTTTTACTATATACTCTACACTGAGCTGAAATTTTGGATTAAAGTATTGAATAGGACATTGATTTGGAAGGATAGAAGAAGAGATGAAGAGACACACTTTAATAGCTTATCCAAAAATTAGAGACATAGTTCATTAAATTCAAAGGGAAGCCAATAATTTAGACTTTAATGTGAATTATTAGTTGATTTTATCATCCAACCAATTTCAGTATGAAACATGTGTGCAAGTGCAAGTTGCCATTTAGATTCCTTGACCATGCAACCAAGAGTGAAAAAAGTCAAATGAATTGGGAAAACTAATAATAATAGAGTGTATCATTAATTGAGTCAACAAGTTAATTTAATACAATATGACAAAGTGTGATTGTACGAACTAATAGTGTTTCACATTAATTAAGTGTATTAATATGTTGTAGTAATTGGTATAGCTTTTTTTTCTCCACACATAACATAACACTTACCATTGTAAGTGTTATTATTTTCCGTTGGTTAAATATTATTTTCATTTTAAACATATTTTCCCATTTTTTAGTTGTCGACTTTTTGCAATAAAAGAATACATTTTTATATGTTATTTTTAAACTTCAAATTAAACTTTTTTTTAATTATTTCTTTAATTTATTTAATATAAAGATGAAAAAATAGTTAACATAACAAAGAAAAAAAAATACTTTTGAAATAAGAAAATCAAAAGAGATATAATACAAAAACTCATTTACAACTACATTATAAAAAATAGAAAATTAAACATGTTTCTTGTAAAAAAAAACTAACAGAAACAAAAGATACCTTATAATACAGTTAAACTTATTTAATATTCTTAATTTTATAAATAAAAAAATAAATCTTCTAAACCATCTTCAATCATATCGCACGTATATACAATATATATAATGGTCAAGTTTAAACATAATTATGTTTGAAATAATATGTGGTTGAAATTGTCTTACATTTAAATTTATCAAACTGGAGAGATTTTATATTGATTAGAAATAAAATATATTTATAATATTTAAATGAATGAAATTATCTTATACTTAAATTTATTAAACATCTAAGATTTTATATTGATTAGAAATAAAATATATTTATAATATATAAATAAATGTCAACTTCATCTTACAAATTTGTTTTATACAATTAAATTAAATTTATAATTTATTTTTTAAAATTAATAACAATATTTTTTTTTTTGTTATATATGTGAGTTATAAGAAAATTCTTATTAAAAACTAATTTTAGAAACAAAATATGATTAGTTACTGTGATCAATTTAAATACCAATTTATAAAATTAAAAATTATTAATTACTTAGTTATTATTATGAATAAAAAATTATAATTGATCACTAAATTGGTTACTAATTGAAAAATTAATTCCTTTGATAATAAAAATTTTGTTAACAATTTTTAGTAATCAATTTAGAAATTAATTTTTTGGCAGTCAAAGTCTTGATAACTAATTTTAAACAGTAATGTAATGACCAATTATAATTTTTTATCCATAATATTAATTATTTTAGTAACTAATAATTTTTAGTTTTATAAATTAGTACATAAATAGGTCATTGTAGTAATCAACAATTCTTGATCACTAAAATTGATTATTATCTAGGAATTTTTGTGTGTGTAGTATTAGAAACTAAAATTGATTATTATTTACTAGGGTTTTTTTTTTTAATGTTAGCGATAAGGGGGAATTAGTTTTGATGTTCGATAATTATGATTGTTTTATTATGAAATCTTTAATTTTGATTTGTGATGTGGTGGTCAAAAGAAGCAACTGTTCCACAATGGGTTTGAGGTGCCACTTGCTATGTGAATTTCGTGAGACCAATCGAGAATCTTCGACGAAAGGGGGGAAATTTGTCCACTTTCTGTTTTTAGGTAATCTGTGGTTTTGGTTGGCATGGAATATGGTAGCTACTAAAAACCAATGATGAAATGGTGCAAGATCATTACCAGTGTTTTGCCAGAAGGCTATTCCATAACTTCTTAACCTTTTCTGTGACGCGTCGTCCCAAGGAGGCTCCACCACTCACACAAATCATTCGTAGACTATTATCATTGTGCAATGCATTCGGATCAGATATATATCATTTCCTTTGGATCATTGTGGCAAACATTGTGCAAGGAGTTTTCGATTCACTTCTTATAAAAAAAAAATAAGTTATTTTAAGTCTACATTTTGCAAGTGCAAAGCTTACATCATCACAAGACTTGGCCTAAAACTAAAACAACAACAACAATAGATAATATATTCAGTTTTACTTTTTCTTTTATTAAGAATAATGTATGCGTCAAAGTATACCATTGAATAAAAAAAATTAAATGTTAGATATAACATCCATAACCCAATTATATTAAGGTTAAGACTTTAGATTATAAAAGTGTAATAAATCAAATAATTTATATTTATAAGACTAATCTCATATATAAACATAACCTGACACTTCTTTCTAAAAGAGTTATTTTTATCAAAGATCATTCTGCATCAAAACACATTGTGTTGCAACACTTCCAATAAAATACGATAGTTAAAAGGAAGCACCAACTCTTCCACTTTTATAATTTTTGAGTTATTCTTAACCGTATACTTCTATAATTTTGATGTTACTTTTAACTTCATATAGGATGGGGACGCACTAGCGTCGATGTTTCGTCTATTTTACAAATCTAGGTTAATTTAATTTTAAAATTATAGATTTGGGTCACATTTTTTAAAAAGGAGTACAAGATCAAGTTATATTTACGTGATACGATTTTATTGTGTATAAGTTATGACCTTCAAAGACAACTTTAAATTAAACAAAATGAAGTCGAACAAATACAGGACGACTTCTGTATAAATGCAGAAGTCATTAGGGTTAAACATGACTTCAATTAAATTAATCATACACTTAACTAAAGTCGTACAGCAAATAGACGATTTTACTTATAGAGCGACAACAACTTCTTCTAAAGCTCATAAACACTGAAGTTGTACATGGTGCTAACAACGTCTTCATTTTCATATAACTTTATTATTAATTTTTTGTTTTTTTATAAAATTCGTGCTTCATTCTTTTTGTTTAACTTTTGATGTACATAATTTTTTAAAATTATTTTTTAATAATTTGGTTAATGTATTTTGAAAATTTCAAACATTTTTAAATTTTCTATACAATCATATATTTTCTAATTTTAGTATATTTCTTTTAATAATTTAAAAATTTTGATCACATTTTATATCTTAGTTTGTTATAATATGATTAAAAAATTTATAACTTTTTATTTTAATTTGTGAATCAAATTATTAAAAATCATATCAAAGAAAAAAAGTTTACACCAAAATTAAAAAAAAAATTGAGATGATTTTTAATAATTCGATTGATTAAATTATTAAAAAATAATTTAAAAGAAATATTTTTGAATGGAAAGACTTTGGTTTTGTGAGATAATTTTTAATAATCTGATTCGCAAATATTAAATGAAAAGTTATAATTTTTTAATCATATTATTATAAAAGATTAAGATATAAAATGTTATCAAAAAACTTTAAAATATTAAAAGAAATATCTTAAAATTAGAAAATACATTATTATAATAAAAGTTTTAAAATGTTTAATTTTTTTTAAATCAATTAATGAAATTATTAAAATATAATTTAAAATTAAAAAATTATGTATATCAAAATTAAAAAAAAAATGAAAAAAAAGTTAAAGAAAGGAAAGAGATGTTTTGCAAAAGGAGCAACAGTTAGTTTTGATGCACCAATATTTAACAACCAAGAGGGTGGAGTGAATTGGTTTTAACAAATTTTGTTCAGTTTTAGCAATTTCGAAATTGTTTTGATAAACCCTTTGCTTGTTGAATCAATTGAAATAGTGTGATTGAATGCTTAATGTTTGAAGTATTTATACTATGTTAAAATATAGAGAAGAAGAGATAAAACACACAAAGTTTTTATACTGGTTCGATTACTAAGAATATACATCCAGTTTCACCTAGCAAACCATAACTAGAAATTTTCACTATATCTCAAGAATTTCAAGATTTACTAATACACTTGATAAATCTAAACTCTAAGATAAAGGAACACACACGCAAGGCTTCCACACACTTGCTCAAACAAACACAACAACAAGGCTATCACACACACTTGCTTTAGGCAGAAAACAACAGAAACAAACAGTTTCAAACAGTATCAAAACACAAGAACAAAGCCTACGAATTGGATTGAGTACACCTTTTCCAAGACTGAAATTTCTTCATCTTGCCAAGTCAAATTGGATGTGTCTTGATGGAATTCTTCAAGAGGACCTTCCAAAATAGCTCCCAGAACTTGTTTCACACTTCTCTTTCTTTCTTTTGGTTGAACTGTTTTCTTTCCAAAAAGTGCAGAAACTATTTTTTATATAACAGTTGCTATCAGGCACGAACCTAGTTGACTACATTAGTTGGCTAATCAACTATATTATGACAGAGTCCAACACCAAGTTCCAGGATATACGTAGTTAACTATATTAGTAGCCTAGTCAACTATCGGGGCAGCAGATTGATATTTTCAGGATATTACATACATGTCATATTAACCAATGTCATGTTATTATGCGCATCATCAAAAACTTAACACATCACACATGCATACATTTAATAGCAATAGCAACCTCTATTAGAAAAACATAAAGTAATATAAAATTGAAGAAGTTGTCAGTGCATGTTAAGTGTTTTTGACTTTTGAAAGAACTCGTCACCTCTCTACCCGACTTCAGTATGTGTCTGGTTGGAGTAGAAGTCGTCCACCTCTTACTCGACTTTAATAATTAAGTGTATGTAACTGTAATTTTAAACTTAAATTAGTTGTTCAATTATCATGGACTAGGTCTCCTTCTAAGTATAGTTGTTAAAATAGGTTAAAATTTGTGAGTTAATTTAGTTCACCATCGGTTTGGACTAGTTTGAGTTAAAATTGTTTTACAAATTTTAATACGGGTTGATTTTTTATCCAGCCTATCTATAATTCAGCTCACCTGGATTGAACCCATGATGAGTCAGGTTGGTGCAAATAAGGATTACACAAGTATTTTTTGTTGAGTAGGACTTTGCATTTGAGTCAGGTTAAGTTGTTTTTTTTAGCCAATACATAAATAATTTGTATTTTTGTGATTTTAGTTATATTTGAATTGTATTAAAGTTTATTTATATTTTAATTAGCATTATTATTTAGTTTTGAATAAAAAAGATAAAAAATTTGTATTTTTTTTAATTAAGTGAGCCCGTGAGCCAATCTGTGGTGGGGTCGGGTTTGAATTTTTTTGGCTTGCAAATAAGTGAGCCGGGTAAAGTTGGCTCATTAAATGATCAACTTGTGGTAGGTCGAGTCGGACCAGGCCGAGCCAGGTTACCCATTGTGACAACTCTACTTCTAAACAAACCTCTCCCTGTTTCAATTCAATATATTGCTTCCTGCACCCCATGATTATTAACCACACCCCACATTAAAATATCTTTCATCACTCTACCACACCAGCACGCCGCTACAGAAGAAGAATAAGAGAATTTTTGTGGTGCACAAAGAAATTGTGGGGGTGAAGGAAGTAAAAGCCTTCAAAGAGAAAGTAGTGACTATTAGGGCCTGGCCCCATGTCTATTTAGGTTTTCTTAGTGCTTTCATATGATTTTTCAAGTTTGGGGTGTTTCTGCCAAAGATACAACGTGGGAAAGGGAAGGTCTAGGGTGGCTGAACAAGTCTTTATTCATGATTAAAATAAATCAATATTAATACTTTCATACAGTCAAATAGATATTTTTAAAAATAATAAGTATATCTTTTCATTTGATTTGTCTTCCTTTTTATGGTATTCGTCGTGCACTTGCAAACAAGGAAGCGGGCTTTTCTATCGACCCAGGTTAAAATGGATCCAATTTAGTGTCAATTGTTTACGGTGTAGGCCGATATCCAATAGGTTTTTGGGTGATTCTCTCTGTCCCACCAACAATTATTTTAGCACCCTCATAATTTTCAAAATACTAAAAATACCCTTTTCGACTTTGACCTGATAAGGAATCTACCGTCCTAAAAATATGATATCGGATGTCGAAATTTGGTTAAAAAAATTATATAACCAAATTTCGACATTCGAAATATATATATATATATATATATATATATATATATATATATATATATATATATATATATATATATATATATATTAAATTTTAAATTTTGATATTAAATTGCATTTCATTTTTATTAATTTTTTTTTTAAATATTTTGATTTCAAATTTAAAAAATTAAAATGTATACATTAGATTTTTTATTACATAAAAAAGGTTTAATGTATGAACTAAAAGAAATATACTAATTTATTTTTAAAGTTTCGAAATTAAAATAAGGATAAATTATAATTTCGCGTCAAAGTTCAAAAATTAAAAAGTATATTTAACCATTTTATTAATTCATTTTTAATTCATATAGATTATTTTTTAGTTACAATACATTTTATTGAAAAGTAAAAGAGTATTAATTAAAAAATATAAACTATTTGAAAATATTATTTTTAACTGTCCATAAACATTGTAAAGAAAGGTAAATAAAAATTCCTTTAAATTAATGACTTTTTTTTCTTTCATATATATATATATATATATATATATATATATATATATATATAAAAGTCCTTCTTACCAAATTTTGTTAAGTTTATTTGACATTTTAAACGCATTTTATGATAATATTTGAGTTAACATTGAAGCAAAAATGTCTCAAACGGTATAAACAATTCACATACTATGATGAAATTCGCTTGAAACGTCAGATAAACTTAGCAAAATTTGGTTAAAATGACTAAATTCACGTATTTTTAAAGATCAAAGACTGAATTGGTCAAAAGTTTTGAAGAGAGACTAATTTCAAATTTCACTGAAACTTGAGGCACCAAAAACATATTTAACCCTTTAAATAAAGGAGACATTCTTTTTTATTGGTTTTTGCTGTGTATCCAGGAGCTATTTCTACTACATATCTTTCTAGTCTTGTATATGTATCATAAAGATCGAAAAGAACTGGAAAGGGTTGCATTTGTGAAAGAAGGGGCAAATATCTATTTTAAATATTCTTGGAGGAGTGTAGAACTCAATATATGGCATCATCATGGAAGTTAGCCCCTTCGTAAGGATCAACCTCAACGGTAAGGATAATGTGAATAGACTTTCTCAATTCGAGATGTTAGAAGGTGCAAAATCAATGGGTGTAGGAGCTGTTACAATTGCTTCAGCAGAAACTGCTCTAGGTATTGAAAATGTATTTAATTCATTAATTTATTCTGCGACAAGAAATCCATCATTGGCAAAACAGTTATTCGGATATGCAATTTTGAGTTTTGATCTAATCGAGGTTAATACCTTGTTCGAATTATTGATGACCTTTTTTATTTTCTTTATTTTTTAAGTTTCTTCTTTTCAAATGTGTAGTCTATATATATATATATATATATATATATATATATATATATATATATATATATATATATATTTATATATTTTTTTTT
>Ga0214543_1009408_pt1 | contig 15200 bp, 4 predicted proteins | sample CNSS2metaG_FD_160094 | JGI IMG/M metagenome (GOLD analysis project Ga0214543, IMG submission 160094) | Root nodule microbial communities from cowpea collected in UCLA plant growth center, Los Angeles, California, USA - CNSS2 | ecosystem: Host-associated > Plants > Roots > Nodule | place: USA... | reverse complement strand
AAATTAAATTTGGTTTCAATTTGGAGAGGGACAAAATTGCACAATTTTTACAAAAATTGGGACTAAATTGAGACAAAAAATAAAATACAGGGACCAAATTGAGAATGAGAAAATGACAACTCCCAAACAGTGACACGTGGCACTGTCACTGCCACGTGGCACGATGTCAGCTTGACACGTGGCAAAATTTTAATTTTTTAAAAAATTTTTAAAAAATTAATAAAAAATAAAAAAATTCAAAAAATAAATAAAAAAATTTAAAAAATCTAGAAGCTGACACGTGGCACTCCATTTAATACCGTTACTCCACTACCAACGGAAAGGACTTGATTGGGTCAAATTTTCCAAAATAGAGACCAGATTAAGATAAAAAATAATTAAGGGGCCAAATTCAAATTTTGCTACGAAAATGGGGACTAAAAGTATAATTTAACCTATTTTATACTAGAATAAACTGAATTGGTTGTTAAAAAATTGAACTATACTATTGTCTGGTACAGTTTTTAAAAACCAAACTTAAATGAGTTATCTGTTTTATTACTGAAATGAACTGCATTTTAGTTTTTTCTCGGTGCTTCACGCTTAGCTAGTACTAGTAATGTACAACACTCATTGTATTTCCTCATCTCATGTAAAGTATGCACAAAATTTGCTCTTTGATTTTTTTTTTTCCTTTCATGTACAATAATAAGAAAAAGTATGTAACACTTTTTAGGTTATATTATAATAATATATTTAAGTAACAATTGTATGGTTATATTATAAGTTATAGTTTCATTGATATTAATTATTTAATTTTATAAAAAATAGTTTGTAATATTTATTTCATTTTGTAAAAAATAGTGTTATATATAATTTATATTAATTAATGTAATTATGTATGATAAAGAAAATTTAATACTTCAAACACTTATTTTCTAAATATTTTTTTTATACCGAACACAAAATAAAATCTGTCTCTTTTAATTATAGTTTTCTTTTTTCCTCTTGAAAATGTGTTTTTCTTATTTATCACATAATTACTATTATTCATGGAAGAGGGTATAATAGTGGGAGAATTAATTTTTATAAATAATATCTTAAGTTTTATTTTTATTATCGCTTTAGTACGTAACAAAATCATGAGATATTATATATTATTTTATATTATTTTATCTATCTATGTATTTCTTTCTTCAAATATATTTTTTATAATTTTAAATATATAGTGTTTTAACTAAATTTATATTTTATTTAAATTTAAAAATATTGTAAATACATAAAACACTCTTTACTTGAAAAAAACATTAATTTCAAACTATTGTACATGAATAAGTATAGTAGAAAATACTTTAACTTAATTCGTTATTAATATACTTGTTAAGTTTATTAGCAAAACAATAAAACAAATTTGAAGAAAAAATTCAACAATTTAAATTGATGTAATAATTTATTAACAATTGAAATGATGAAGTACATTTTAGTTAAAAATTAGTACAATTTGGTTCAAAATTAATGTGGTTTAGTTAAAAAACGGTTCAAAAATAGTGCAGATCAATTTAAAAATAGTGCAGTTTGTACAACAATTCAGTTTATAATAGTTTAGTTCATATTATTCATATTATAGTGCAATGCAGTTCAATTCAGTTTGTTAGGCAAAAAAACAGTTCAGTGCAGTTCAGGTGAACTATTTTTTAGTTCAGTAGTATTTTGAATGATTCATTGCAGTTCAGTATTCTTTGCCCTTAACAACTTTTTAATTATTCTAAAGACGCACATCACATTTGTCTTGCTATTGTTGTTTTATCGTGTGTGTGATTTTTTTAAAAAAAGTTGAAGGCTATAGACACCTCCAATACATATTTCTTAAGAGAATTCTTCAACTATTTTTTTTATTGTCATGGACTATTTTTTTTTTATAGTTTCCATAATGTTGTATTGGCTTTTAAAAAACACATACCAAGTCTTGTTTTAACGATTAAAAAAAATCAAAAAACCTAAAGAAACTTACTTTTATTTAAAATTTAAGAAGAATTTCATAGCTAAAGCTCCAAATTTCCATTTTGAAATGCATCTCCAATTACATGTTTAAAACCCATCCTTCGAACGTTGTAGAGTAACGTGATTAAAGAAATGGAGGCAGAATCTAAGACTAAGACAACTAGCCTCAAACAAAGTTACTATATCTTTAACTAAGAAGAAAAATACAATTTTACTCAAAATTATACAACAAGCATCACCCTTAAATAGGCATTTTCTTCAAAAGTTGCCCTTGGATGAAGCTGCAAATGAAAAAAATAACAATGATATAGATCATTCACAGTAAACACTTGCTTCTTGCATATGTTTTACAATTAAAAATGACAAAAAAAATCTCTACTTACATATATTCATTGTGATGGATAAATCAATATTATTAATGAATATTTATAAATAATTGATATTTATTATCTGTTTATTATGAGGTATAGGTATCAATATGCATTTTTGTTATCTCCATTGATTCCTTTTTAAATTTATTAAGTGATCAATATTAATCATGGAAAATTATTTAAAAATTTGATTTTATATATTTTTATTTAAATTTATGAAATTAAATTTTGTTTTGTAAAAATTAATTATTTAAAATTTATATTTTAGTACAACTTATTTAATTTTTTAAAAAAACTTTATTTACATTAATATTTTATTGATTAATTTGTTTTACATTATATTTAAAATTCAAATTCACATTTTAAATAATTTTATTCTTGAAAAAAAATTAAAATAAGATATAAAAATATTCATAATATTACTTCCGACTATATAAAAATCCGTATTAGTTTTACGAATACTTGATAAATAAAATAAATAATAAAATATTTTTTTAAAATTTAGTAATAAATGGATATTATCCATATTCAACCGTGATTCCTGTATACAATCCCGTCATAATCATTTACTTTTATTCATGTTACTCTGTACTGTGCATTTACTTTCGACTTTTGAATTGTTTAGTGTAATTTTCATTAGAAGAATGAAATACAAATATTCATTAGAAGAATCAAATATAAAATCTAAATACTAAGAGACAAAATTGAGGTACCTTTTTGTGTAATAGTAACAAAAGTCAGCCAAGATGAACGATTGAACTATCTCTGCAACAAAAGCTGCCAAAAACCAGAAATAGCCACTACCAGCCAGAAATAAAAATGTCCCTCTCGTGTCACAAATCTACAAAATATTACAAACATTATACATTATTTATTGGGTTAATAAATGACACAATATTTAACAAAAACTTACAAAGTTCACCGATAATTACAAAAGCTTCGATCCAACCCTATCGATCTAAGATATTACAAATACAAAATGTTTTTGCATATGGATAGATGTTTAGAAGAGACTCGACCATAAGATAATAAATTTATAAATTATTTATATAATATTCAATTTGTATTTTTTTTTGTAATGTGTGTTTTTTATGTTCAAATGTATTTCGTAATAGTTTTTTTTAATATTAAAATAAAATTATGTTAAAATTGTATAAATAATTTAAATATTATATTAAAATACGTTTAAAATATTAAATTATAAGATGAAAGATTAAATCAAATTAAAATTTTAAAGAAATACTAATTATAATTTTTATTGAAAATTAAGGTAAAAAAAATATTTAACTCTATTAAATATCTAGAAAACCTAAGTAAAAATTGATCTCACCTGAACTATCCAATGGGCCAGTGCCATGAATCTTGAAACACCAAGAGCAAATACATAATATCCTGTAAATGTTTCAGTCATCTAGAAACATACGAGTTAAAACATGTGCTCTGAAACTGACAACATATAAAGAAACAAAAAACTGTAACTGAGTATAGAGAAGCAACCTTTGCATTCTGCATAAAACGAAGTTGAGGGATGACAGAAACAGCTTCTAGATAAATACTGAATGCCATAAAGAATCCAGTAATTCTCCATCCATTTATATAAGGGTGGATTAGTGTTGCAAGGATTGCAGAAGGCACCACCTAGTACACAGAATTAGTAGATGTTATTGCTACATTTGTTTTGGTCTATGTACACATTCATTGCAAATATGAAAATCATTATGTCAGCATAGATCGAGACGAGAAAAATTGTGGGTTCAATTCTCGCAGAAATATAATATTGATTTAGTAGGTTTGGAAGGAAGGATAAGAGATAAGAGAGATCGTGAATTCAAGTTTCTCATTATCATATACAAAAAATTAACATTACTGATAAAATAAAATAGATCGAACGCATTTAGACAAAATCAACATAGAATACCAAAGGAGTGATCATCATGATTATCTACTTATATGTTTTAAATTTGTCTTATTTTTAATTGATGTTAAATTTCTAAAACACTTTTTCTCGTATCGAGATATATGCGTATCAAATATGAAACTAAATATTAATTAATCATCTGATAACACGTGACATGACATGTGACATGTAAATATATATTTATTGAAAGAGAAAAAGAAAGGCTTCAAAAGTACAAGAAGGTGTGCAGTTAAGTTTATTTACCATAAAGTATAGCTTCATATTGTCAAGCTCCTTGATATAGGATGACTTCAACTTGAATCTTATCATCCATATGATCACTAATGTTGAAGAAAGAGATACCAAATCTATAACAGATTGGACTTTATGTACATTAAACTTGCGACTTAATAATCTTGCTGTAAGGAATAGAGCTGTGAGCTCTTGGGTAATAAGTGATAAACCTGAAAATTGAATTAGAATTAGAATTATAGAACTTGATTCAATGGAACCATATCAATACACCAAAAAAGAAGAAAGTATTTATTTGGTTTTTTTTTTTTTTGTTTTATAAATATGTGATACATATGATAAACAACGTTATCGAAACAAAAGAGTTAATTATACTCATCAATGATGATGAAAAGGAAAATTACCAGAGCAGGTTTTGAGAGCAAAAAGCTTGTATGTGAGGGCTATTAGACCCACAGAGTGGATTACTTGAGAGGCTAAGAAGAAATAAAAGCGTCTTCTAATGGTGGATTTTAAGACCAACAAAGCAATTACAGCAAGCAAAACCCCCAAAAAGATCTTCACTTTCATTGGCAGCTTCTTCAACTTTTCACACAAAACATTCACTGCAGAATTTCTACTCTTTGCTCCCATTTGTGTTTAGCAAAAGATCACTAATATCAGAATGTGGGTTTGGTTCAAAAACTTTGTTTTGTGGACAGAAATTTGTTAGAGTGGTTTAGATTATAGAGGAATTTCAGTAGATAGAAAAGGTATTTTGAAGAGACACTGACCCAGAGAGCATGCAATGTGACCATAAATTTCTTTCCTTTTTCAAAATGAAGACACTGAGGAATGTAAGGAAAGTTCCAAGGAGTCAAAAGGGGATGGTTCCAACATTAGTCCTGTTTTGGCAGAAAAATATACTATTTTTCATTTTTAGAACAAAGGAAAATTTTCTCACGCAAATGTTTGACAGTTGAGTCAATTGACTGTTTTTTTTTTCTTTTTATATAGTTGACTTATTTTAATGTGGTACCTCAAATATTATAATTTTATTATTTGAACTTTGTTTCTGACCTGAGTACATGATGTATGTGTATTTAATTTTATACAATAGATAGAATGAGTCAAAACAGCTGTTTAAGAATAAATTAAATTATAAAGCATTCCATTCATTCAATTAAATTGAATAATATATTATTAGGAAAATAAATTAGTAATTTTTTTCGATGAATGAGGAGAACATGAGAACAAAGAGGTCAACACATTAAATTAATGAAATAAAAAATGTTTCCAATTTTGTAAAAATCATTAATGATGTGTTTGGATTGGGTATGGATTTGAGAGAATAGATTTGTATTGATTTGAGTTGAAGACGAGAGTATTTAGATGGAGAGAAAGATAGTTTGATTTAAGTGGATGTGAGTGAAAAATTTGTGAGAATTTGTGTATGATGTAATTGATAAAATTTAATAAATTTTTATTTTTAATATATTAAATTATTTTACCCTTCACAATAAAATAAATACAATGTAAATAAGAAAAAATGATGTTAAAATAAAATTCAAATTGTTATTTAAAATTAGAAAAATATAACTTACTAATATCATCATAACATTTATTTTTTTTTTCTGTATCTTGAGTTCTGTTAGTTATTGTTAGTAATTTTTATTTAAATATTTTCTAAAATTATGTAATTAAAGTATAATTATTTTAAATAATATTAATTAAATATATCTTTTTTCATTTTAAATTTATAAAATTTAATATATTTTAAGATATTAATTATTTAAACTTATAATTTATGATCTGATGTATTTAAATTTAATTTTTTGAAAAATCAAATTCACTTAGACTAATATTTTATTATAAAATTTTATTCAAATTATACACTAAGTTAATATACTTACAAAATAAATTTATATTTATTAAAAATAAAGTAAAATAAATGAAGAAAAAAAATACAATAGTTGTTAATGAATAAAAAAAAAACTGTTAAAATAGTTTTAATGAAAATATATAAAAAACTGTTAAATTATATTATAAAGGATAAAGAATAAATAAGTAAATTTGGAAAAAAAAATGAAATTTTCTTTATATATATAAAATTATAAATAAAAACTTCATAAATATAAATATATTTTCTAGTAAATAAATATTATATATAATATAAATATATGGCTTAATTACTCGGAACATACCCAGTTTGGTTGCAAAATTTCAAAATGGTACCCACTTTTAAGTTTGTGTCAATTTAGTACCCAAATTCATAATATGTAGTACATTCCGTTAAGTTTTTACAAACGCCGTTAAGTACCTTGCCACGTGTCAGCCTCTAGTTTTTTTAATTTTTATTTATTTTTTTGAATTTAAAAAAAATAAAATTGTCACGTGTCAAATCCTTGATGTGACATGTGGTATTGTCAGTGACACGTGACAAGGTATCTGCCAAGTGTCATTGTCTTGATTTCAATTTAGTTCCACATGTGTCTAGTTGTTTCCATTTAGTATCCATATATGTTTATAACTTACAAACAATAATAACAATCACAAAAAAGAAATTAGGCTTAAAGATTTAAAAAAAATACTACATGAATCCAATTTGTTTGCAATAAACTGCATGAAACCAATTAAATAAAATACTACACAAGCTCAAAAAAGAAAATAAAAGATAGAAACGTAATAAACTTCATGAAAAATATTTGTATAAGGACAACAAAAATAAATTAGTGACCATTAACCTAATTTTAAATTAATCAAACTCATTAAATGAATTTAGGTGTGTTAACTTAAGAAGTTGCATGTAGGTTTAAAAGAAAATGGATAACTAAACTTTATAAAACTAATATAGGATACATGAATATATATTATCATCTCAATTATATATCTGAAGAATATGAGATCTTTAATATTGTTTTGAATATTATGTTTGGTCAACGTTAATAAAAGATACCACTTATAAGATTGATTTGAGCGAAGAAAAGTAAGTAATTAAATAAATTTTGAAACAAAGATGCATTAACATCAGTCAAGCTAACACTAGAATGCTTTAATTTAAAATTTAATCTAAAAATTATTTATAAATCACATAAGCTAAGTTAACGTACATACATATTCAACACCCGACGCTAACGAATTAGTTTCCATGATTTTAGATCTTCATATTCATGGGTTGCAAATCTTGTTGACATGTGAAGCCAAGGTGGTATGCATCTTGAAGACTTGATGAAGATTTAATGAAGCTCTTCTGAACTATCTTGAAGTCATTACCATTGGAATGAAGCCTACATTGATGAAGGAAAGGAGATTTGATGATATTGATGTTGATCAAGGCTGGAACATGTGCTCTCCACATAGTTACATCATTAAGAAAGTGTATTTGAAGTTTGTAATTCATATTTTAGACCTTGTAGCATTAATTAGATGTATTTGGTCTTAGGTGTGTCTTTGAATCTGTTGAATGGTTTTTTAACAGGTTAAAATGTCTCTTTTAATCTGTTGAATGGTTTTTTAACAGGTTAAAATGTTGGCTGTAGTAGTTTTAAACTACAACAAATTCAATCAGTTGATTTAGTTTTTAATTGACTGATTTCACTTATGTCAAGTGAAATCAACTGATTGATTTGGGAATCAACGTGTTGAATTTCGTAACAGTTTGACTATAAAAGCTGTGATTTTCGAAAGAGAGGTTTGTTAATATTTTTTAGCGCGAATTTGTTATGGAAATTTGTGGAAACTCTCTCCTTCGTGATCATACAGTTTGCAGCAGTTGAAGATTGATCTTGGATCAATTCTTGGAGCTTTTGGCTTGGTTTGAAGCTTGGAGAAAAGGGTTTGTGGTAGGCTGGGTTGTGCTACCACGAGGTTTGATCTTTCTCAAGCTTTGTGTGTGTGCCTGGTGCTTTTCTAGGTCTGCAAGAGGGTTCTTGTTGTGCTGGTGTGATTCTTGTGTGATTCAAGAGTCTTTTGAAAGGGTGGATACTTTGTAAATCTTTTGAAATAGTGCAAAGTCAAGCTCAGGTTGCCATGACAAAATGGATGTAGCTCAGGTTTGAGTGAACCAGTATAAAAATCTTGTGGTCTCCTCTCTTCTCTAACCTTTCTCTCTTGCATATTCATTTTAAAGTTTAAAGAACTTGTGTTTTAATCATCTTTTTCATGTTCTTGCATGTTTTCATGGCATCTGCAGCATTGAGCATGTTTGCATAATCATTTAGAACCTGTCTTGATCATTCTTGTGCACTGTTTCTGGTTTAAAACTCGAATCTGCATTTCCTCATTTTTCCTAGTATTTTAGTCGACTGTTTTTCTATTTCAATCGGTTGATTATACAAGAACAAAATCTGTCTAGTAAAATCAATCGATTAACATTGTTTTTGATCGATTGAAAGTATACAGTTTAGTACTGTTTGCATCCTAATTTGGTGATCTAATTGATTCAATTAAAGGTGGTTTTTAGCTTACAAAGATAGCCTAAATTTTTAACTAGCGAATTCAACCCCCCATTCTTGGCATTTCAACCATTTCAAAACTAACAAATCTGGCACTAACAAATATTTAATGTCGACTTTTACATGTTAGCACCAAATGTTGGCCAACGCAAAAATTCTGTTTTCTTATACTCATAAATCACCATGACTTTGCATACGTTTTACCTTTATCTTTTTAAGAGTGAATATTAGTAAAATATTGTTTTCCATTTTAAAAGTTGTCAAACTCTATATATATATATATATATATATATATATATATATATATATATATATATATTTGTCTCCTTAAAATTTTCCCTTAATCATTGCATAAAAATACACCGTAATTAGAAAAATAGTTACTCAAAGAAAAAAAGGCATAATTAACCTATGGATAGCTACCCAAGAACAATGTAGTTGGGTTCTCAACAAAGGGAATGTTAAGGAGCGGCCTACTACTTATCAGTCGAAGGAGCCCCTTGCTTTGTATGTGCCTCTCATCCTATTTAGTCAAGTAGTGCTAGACCTTATAACTAAAATTTCTGGGTCTATGCCACTATAGTGAAAACCTCGGGGAGTTGTCGGGGTAGAAGAAAAAACAATGTTCCTTATCAGATTCAACACATCTCAGTTTGACAATTTGTTTCTTAAAACCCTTGGATTGGGTATATACAGTAAAAAAAGACCCATATTAGGAACCATTTACATAAATCCCCCAACTTTCTGACCATGCTTTAGTTGATTAAAATACATGAATTTATTAGTAGTGTGTGTTATGTGTAGATATTCACATAGGATTGAAAAACACTTTTGAAATGCCCAATTACTAGATGTAATTGAGTTGACGCTAATCACATCGTAGATAACATAGGACACTCAAAATTAGACAAGGGAAATATGATATTTAGGTTTTAAACATAAATTCATACACTAAGGTGAGGTCGGTAGTATCAGGTAAAGGTTTTTAATATATTGTATCACTCTTATCACAAGCTTCCATTTCTAGAAACTCGGCCACTATAGCAGAACAAATACTAAAGGACAACACAAAGCGTTCTATCTACTTGGTACTTAGGAAAGTAGAGGTAAAGGTCACAACTTTTCAGTGAAACTAAAAGTACTTTAGGTGATTAATGGGAGGAAACCTATTTCTGCTACCCCTTTTGAGGGGTTCTTTAGTGACCTTCGAAGAATCCCTAATTTTGAGTTTTGCTATTTCAGCTTTACGGCTAGGAACAAGGGAAAGAGGAGCAGAGTTAGGTTCCTCGAAAAATTCTCCTTGACTGATTAAGTCAGTATGACTCGAGTACTCATCTTCGATGGCAATAATCCATTACCTAACCAAGGGATGTTATTCATCATACGAATAAGAAATAAAAATGGAAGACCGAAAGGTAAACCTGGAGCAAGAACGATGACGAACTTTGCAGCTTGGATGAAGATGAGTGCAAAAATGGAAGATCAAAATAAAGTACAAAGGTAGGAGGATATGAAGTGATTGATGAAATGATTGAAGATTTGAAAATTAAGTTTAGGAAGAAGTTGAGCGGTTCTACATAGCTTGAAATTGTATCCCTAGCAAGGCATTTCTTGAAACTAAAATTTAAAATTATATTTTTAAATCATTTCATGCCACGTGTCCATAAAATGATAAGAATAGATTCTTGTCAGAAGCTAAAGAGGTTGCAATAACGCCTATCAACAACCCCTCATTAACATGTCAGAGAATAATTAATTGTGAAACGAGTATTTATAGTAGTCGATAATATGCCATGATATAATAAGATGGTTGTCGTTGTGCACAATATGTTGTCAAACCGACTAAGAAGTCGGTAATTAGTTTTGCATAACGTATAAACTCGTTCGTGTCATTATAGAATCCACTTGCATTTAGTCATTAAACTTCCAAGCTCTAAGGGCTTATGTACGTACCTATCTCAATGTTATAATTAATTTTGTATGTTAACTCAGGCCGAAATAAGCACATTATCGAAGGATCCAAATAAGAGATAAAAAATATATTTCAACCACCGCAAAATAGGAAAGACACAATATGTATATGATATATGATTTTCAACCTGAAACATATTATATTAATTTACCTCGGTTGATACACACTTGATATTTATAGGCCTAATAATAAATGTCTAAATAACATAAAGTTGGATCCATCTCATTATAACTTACTCGCTATAATTATTGATAAGGTTCTTACTGCCTTGAGTGTCAAAGAGTCTTTACGGGTCGACTTTCCTTCCTTGTGATTTGGACATCATTCACAAGTCAGCAATCGGGCAACCCACCTCCAAGATTGCTCGGCCAAACTTGGCAGGAACAATGAAAAAATATATATTTTACATATTTCTTGCATTTGGGGTTTAGGGTTTGTATACATTTAGCACAAACAATGGCAAACTTGTTTTGGGTGTTTACGACCAAAAGCTTTGCAATGACCACCTTTCTCGCAGAGATGCTTTAGGCAAAGGGAATTACAATGTTTATCGTCATTTGTTCTTGGGTTACAACTTCATACATGGTTGTCATAATAAAATTTAACATTTGTTTGTATATCTTTTATGTCCATCAATTCAGTTAAATCCATCACTTCACTCTCTTTCATCGTTTTCTCGTACCTTGATTTTGTTGCAACTATGTTCACACAACAACATAGTATTTGAAAATTTCATTTATAACATCATAATCAACTCCTCCCATATGCATACGTGATGAACGCAACTACACATTTTAACTTCAACCTGTATGCGTCACTACATGACCTTAAGTTAAATTAACCTTGGATTAAGTAAATCTTAAATCTTTACTCCATGAAACGTATTTCTATTCATTGAATCTTAAATTCTTAAAGTATGGACCATATATTTGTTAGGTAATTGTCGTTAATGTACACTATAAAATAGACATTAGAACTAAACTTTCTTAGTTTCTCCAATCATAAAATTGAGTATACCTGAGAACAAATTGATTACAACAATTGCAACAAGTAGCAAAACACCTTTTGTTGGTCCAGCCATCTTCAATGCTTTAATGTTTAATTGCTTGTGTGAAATAAAAGGAGAATTGCAATATATACATATAGACGGAGGAAAATATGGCCTTAATTAGTTAGTTGTTGAGAAAATTGGCAACTCAACAAAAAAGTTAATGATTTGTAAAATACCTAAAAAAAGTTAATAAAGTGATTCGATTTATAACTTACAAACAATAATAACAATCACAAAAAAGAAATTTGGCTTAAAGATTTAAAAAAAAAAACTTGATTTTCCAATCATTGTTTTAAATATACTACATCAATCTAATTAAATAAAATACTACACAAGCTCGAAAAAGAAAAGAAAAGATAGAAGCATAATAAACTTAATGAAAAACATCTGTATAAGGACAACAGAAATAAATTAGTGACCATTAATCTAATTTTAAATTAATCAAACTCATTAAATGAATTTAGGTGTGTTACCTTAAGAAGCTGCATGTAGGTTTAAAAGAAAATGCATAACTAAACTTTATAAAACTAATATAGGATACATGAATATATATTATCATCTTAATTATATATCTAAAGAATATGAGATCTCTAATATAGTTTTGAATATTATGTTTGGTCAAAGTTAATAAAAGATACAACTTATAGGATCGATTTGAGCGAAGACAAGTAAGTAATTTAAAAATTTTATTGGTGTCCAATGAAAGGACCATCCTTGCCATATTTCACAATTAAGTTATCTCTTCATTCAATTTTGAAGAATTTGTTTCGCAATTAGTTTAATCCAAATTGACACAAATTCAACTCAATTTAAACTAATTAAATAAATTTTGACAGAAAGATGCATTAACATCAGCCAAGCTAACACTAAATTGCTTTAAATAAAAATTTAATATAAAAATTACTTATAAATTACATAAGCTAAGTTGACATACATACATATTCAGCACTCGATGCTACCAAATTAGTGTCCATTATTTTAGAGCTTCATATTCATGGGATGGAAATCTGGCACTAACGATTATTTAACGTCGACTTTTACTTGTTTGCACCAAATTTTGGCCATCGCTAAACGTCTGTTTTCTAATACTCATAAATCACCATGACTTTGCATTAATTTACCTTTATCTTTTTAAGAGTCAATATCAGTAAAATCTCGTTTTCCATTTTAAAAGTTGTCAAAGTCTATATATATTTGTCTCCTTAAAATTTTCCCTTGATCATTGAATACAAATACACCGTAATTAGAAAAATAGTTATTCAAAGAAAAGAAGTCATAATCAAACTATGGATAGCTATCCAAGAACAATGCAGTTAGGTTCTCAACAAAGGGAATGTTAAGGAGAGGCCTACTACTTATCGGTCGAAGGAGCCCTTTACTCTGTATATGCTTCTCATCCTCGTCAGTCAAGTAGTGCTCGGCCTTACAATTAACATTTCTTGGTCTATGCCACTACAGTGAAAACCTCGGGGAGTTGTCGGGGTAGAAGAAAACACAATTTTCCTTATCTTATTCAACATATCTCAGTTTGACAAATTGTTTCTTAAAACCCTTGTCGGATTGGGTTTATATAGTAAAAAAAGACCCATATTGGGCATCATTTACATAAATCCCCCAACTTTCTGACCATGCTTTAGTTGATTAAAATACATGAATTTATTAGAAATGGGTGTTATGTTTAGATATTCACATAGGATTGTAAAATACTTTTGAAATGCCCAATTACTAGGAGTAATTGAGTTGACACTAATCACATCGTAGATAACATATGACACTCAAAATTAGACAAGGAAAATACGATATTTTGGTTTTAAACACAAATTCAAACACTAAGGTGAGGTCGGTAGTATCGGGTAAAGGTTTTTGAAAGAATATATCACTCTTATCACAAGCTTCCGTTTCTGAAAACTCGGCCACTACATCAGAACAAATGCTAAAGGACAACACAAAGTGTTCTACCTACTTGGTACTTAGGAAAGTAGAGGTAAAGGTCACAACTTCTCCATTAATGGGAGGAAACCTATTTTCGCTACCCCTTTTAAGGGGTTCTTTAGTGACCTTCGAAGAATCCCTAGCTTTGAGTTTTGTTATTTCACCATTATGATTAGGAACAAGGGAAAAAGGAGCACAGTGAGGTTCCTCGGAAAATTCTCATTGATTGATCAAGTCAGTATGGCTCGATTACACATCATCTTCGATGGCAATAATCCCTTAGCTAACCAAGGGATGTTCTTCATCATTGGAATAAGAAATAAAAAAGGAAGACCAAAAGGGAAACCTGGAGCAAGAACGATGACGAAATTTGAAGCTTGGATGAAGATGAGTGCAAATTGAAGCTAAGGTGGAAAACCAAAATAGGGTACACAAGTAGGAGGATATGAAGTGATTGAAGATTTGAAAATTAAGGTTAGGAAGAAGTTGGGCAATTCTACATAGTGGGGAAATTGTATCCCTAGCAATGCATTTTTTGAAACTAAAATTTAAAATTAAATTTTTGAAATATATGATGCCACTTGTCAGTAAAACGATAAGAATAAATTATTTTCATAAGCTATAGAGGTAGCAATAACGCCTATCGACAACCCCTCGTTAACAAGTCAGAGAATAATTAATTGTGAAAAGAGTATTTATGGTAGTCGATAACGTGCCATGATATAATAAAATGGTTTTTCTTGTGCCCCATTTGTTGTCAAACCGACTAAGAACTCGGTAATTGGTTTTGCATAAGGTATAAACTTGTTCGTATAATTATAGGATCCACTTGCATTTAGTCATTAAATTTCGAAGCTCTAGGGGCTTATGTACCTACCCAGCTCATTGTTATAATTAATTTTGCATGTCAACTCAGGTCGAAATAGCCACATTATCTAAGGATCCAAGTAAGAGATAAAAAATATATTTCAACCACCGCAAAATAGGAAAGATATAGTATGTATATGATATATGATTTTCAACCTAAAAAATAATATATTAATTTACATCTGTTGATACACACCTGATATTCATAGGCCTAATAATTATATGTCTAAATAACATAAAGTTGGATCCATCTCATTATCACTTATACTCGCTATAATTATTCATAAGGTTCTTATTGCCTTGAGTGCCAAAGAGTCTTTACGGGTCAACTTTCCTTCCTTGTGATTTGGACATCATTCACAAGTCAGCAATTGGGCAACCCACCTCCAAGATTGTTGATCCAAACTCGGTAAGAACAATGAATATATATATATATATATATATA
>Ga0214543_1009407_pt1 | contig 15201 bp, 9 predicted proteins | sample CNSS2metaG_FD_160094 | JGI IMG/M metagenome (GOLD analysis project Ga0214543, IMG submission 160094) | Root nodule microbial communities from cowpea collected in UCLA plant growth center, Los Angeles, California, USA - CNSS2 | ecosystem: Host-associated > Plants > Roots > Nodule | place: USA... | reverse complement strand
CATTTAAAATATATTTTAATTTGAATATTTGTTTTCCTTTTATATTTTTTTGAAATATTTTTTAATTTTATCAACTAAGTTCATCAATGTTGTAGTTTGCAAATTTAATAAATGTTTTGGTTCACATTAAATTTTATTTGGTATTCTAATATAAAATGTAAACAATTATAATTTATTTTAAGGTATTTGGCATCGAAGAAAATCCTCCTAATATTGAATATTTCATAATATTATGTTTTCTTTACCGTAATTTTTTTTCTTTTATAAAAATTAATATTGAAGTAGTTAGAACACGGGTACGGGTATGGGTACGAGATTATACCCGTTACCCGGTGGGGATGGAGATGGGAAAAAAGTTTGATACCCGTTGGGTTTGGGTATGGGGATGGGGATAAATTTTTTATGCGGAGATGGGTATGGGATAGCGAAACCCGTCCCCGCCCCGCCCCGTTGCCATCCCTAGTTCAAAAGATACAATATCTATGTCAAAATTTTATTATTATGTTTATTATTTTTGATCAAGGGATGTATTATAACTTTTATTAATGTATTAAAAAGAGGTTCATTAGAATTTAAAAAATCGAAGTAAACAAACATTTAAAATATATTTTAATTTGAATATTTATTTTTCTTTTATATTATTTTAAAAATAATTTAAAATTTTATCAACTCAGTTTCATTAATGTTTGCAAATTTAATAAATGTTTTGATTCTCATGAAGTTTTATTTGGTATTTTAATGTAAAATGTAAACAATTATAATTTATTTTAAAGTATTTGATATTGAAGAAACAACCATCCTCATAATATTAAATATTTGATAATATTATATTTCTTTTACCGTAATTTTTATTATTTTATAAAATTTTATTAAAATTAATATTGAAATAATAAGAAAACTTGACCCATTATCCGGTGGAGATGAGGATAAAGATAGAAGAAAAGTTTGATACTTGTTGAATTTAAATAAAAAATAAATAAAAGAATAAATTTTTTCTATAAAGATGAGTATGAAATAGTCGTTCCTACTCCAGTCTCTATTTATATTTATCTTTAATGATAGAGGACTATTGGATATATGGGGGAAAAAGATATAACGCCCGATAAACAATGAAAAATATGAAAATTCTACGCTATTAAAAAATTGTAATGTCTTAATATATAAAAAGAAAATGAATTAGCATTGTTTTTGCTGCATGTAACTCAACTCACATGAAAAGTTGGGTAACCATATGATATCATTCAAAACTCAATAAAACAACAATAATAATTTGGTTAAAATTATTCTTTTAAGACAAGAAGAAAACTATATTATCTCTTGCATGTAAATGTAATATTATATATTTCGAGTTAAATCACAATCAATAATGATATATGAATAAAACTTTTGAGTATTCTTTTATGACTTAATTGTACTGCTCTTAATATATTTATAAAAATTGATAAATTGTAACTTTTTACTTATTTATAAATATGATAGAAATTTAAATAACAATAATTGTACAGACGTATAATATTTTATTTGACAATTTTTCATAATAAAATGTTTAACAATTTCATGGTAACTATTATAAAGAAATGATTTTACATAATAAAATTCAAAATGAATCCAAACCAAATTGTAAATCATTGATTTAGTTTATTTTGAATTTTATATTAAATTAAAACTAAATTGAATCAAACTATATTAAACTGTATATTTAATTTAGGTAAACTTAAATAAAAATTAAAGTAAACTGATAAACAGGCGTAATGGTTATTATATATTTACTAAATAACAGTATTTAACAGGAGGAACAAAAGATGAAGAGTAACGAGGAATAAGACTTGTCATAAATGTATTGAATGTAAATTTTTTGAAGGATAAAAGAGTGAGAGTGATTAAAAAATTAAAGAGTTGGAAATGAATTTTATGAAAAAACAAAAAACTATAATCATTATTAGATCACGTATTATTAGATCTTTATTTAACATATTGACATCAAAATTTAATATATCAACAGAACAAATATACATACCGACAACTTTTATGTAAGAACTAAAGTGAATTAAAAACGAATTTAAGCTTAAAAATACATTATACCCAAATGGAATTTATCTCATCAAGTCAAACTATAAACTTTTATAATATTTGGTTTTTATTTTCAAACATTTTATGAAAATAAAGTACTTATTTTCCTTATACATATTGGTTTGTGTGTCATCACTTTTTTATTTAATGATGTAAAAGATTTTTATGTTGTGAAATGGTAAAAAATTGTCATATATATTTGTAATAATTTTCTTTAAAATATCACCAAAAAAGATTTATTTTATTATTGGAAATGTAAATTTGTTTGCACGTTCATAGAAATAAAGCAATAAATAAAATTAGTTACAATACAACTTCTATTTTATTTATTACGATTTATTGTTCATCGACATTTTGGACTTATAATTTATAACGTTTTGATCTACTCACGAGAGGATCTAAATATATGTGACGCTAATATATTAATTACTAACATTTATTGATAAATATTAGTGTTGTTATCATTATTATTATTTATTGAAAAAACACTTTTGTATATAGATATATTTTCTTATTGAATCTTCACTTGTTATTTTATAGTTTCTAATAAACTATAACTAAAAATATTAGAAATATATATTAAAAGATATGTTACTATTTTTCCTCGAGTGTAGATTCTTTCTATTGTAGTGGCTTGATTCCATTTCATTTATCCATCTTTTCTCACTGAATTGCTGCTAACTTGTGTGTACGTTCTACAGTAGTACCTTCAACCAATGTTGTACTGACACATTCTGGATTTGGCATTTCAATTTTGGTAGATCCCTTAATTGTGATGAGGAATATCACCTTCCAATCTGTATTTTTGACTTAATATCTTTCGATTCATACCTTCTTTTATGCCTGTAGTTATTTTATTCGAATTTTATATCTTGATATTTAGCATTATCATATTTTTATTTTATTTGCTTTTATGTCTTATTTAATAAAAAAATAAAAAATAAATATGTGAATTATATTTATCAAATAAGTGGAAATATCATATATTTAAAAAAATTATCAATCGAATGAGTGAAATATTGAATAGTCAAACATTATCAACAATATTAGATATCACAAAATTAGTTATTCAAATTACAAGTCAGAACAATTAAAAAATAATTCAAAGATATAAAATCTCTAAAGATTAAAATATATATATATATATATATATATATATATATATATATATATATATCTTCTTACCATTTATTCAAGTACCAAATCAAGTCTAAGTTTAATTATGAAGGTCTCACATAGGTTAAAAAATACACATGGAGAGAAAGAAACTTGATATATTTACACTTGAAGCTTAAAGGTAGGAAGACATTCCATGATAATTATTGATTACATATTTATGGATATTTTGGACACAATATTAGAATAGATAATTAATTGATTGTGCATGTAGATATAGTACATCATTGCATTCATAAATCAAAATTTTGATTATTAATACGAACTCCTAACAAGAAAAAGTCTAAGACATTAGAATTTTTATTAAAGTTTAGACTTGTCGCTAAGACATTACAACTTATTACTTAAAATATAAATACTAGAATAGGACTTACGTGTGAATACTAGAATAAAAATTTGAAAAATATTGTTTTGTATTTTTAATTTGAATTGGATCATGAACTCAATTTAAAGAAAAAAAATTCAAATATTTTTCTCAATAAGTTATTTATTACTTATTTCCATTATGTCAATTCCTTTTAGTCTTTACAATTTAATTCTAAATTCATACCTTCTTTTGTTCTTATATTTATTCTTCCATTATATCCGAATTTCATAATACAATTGTGTAGACCACGATGAAGCATCATCAAACACCATAATCATTAATTCATAAAAATTTACATCACAGCATGCTCACCTCTTATTACTGTAACAGACAAATATGTAAAAAGATCTACTAATCAATTTCCTTTCTCTGAAAGATCGGAAAGAAATTCACCTTTTTAAAAAAAATTAATCACAATAAACAACGAAAAGCACTACTTGTAAGCATACGTGTACCCCATAGACGCTATCATCAATTATATTCATAATTCAAAATTTCAAAGTAAACCGTAAATTAGTGTGTGCGTTGATTCAGTAATTCTTGTAATTGTTAAGTGAACAATCAAACACAATGAAGATTCATACTATTGAACCTTACCGTGCATGATAATCTGTCCCTTATGAAATGCTTGGCTGAGCTTCCATGGTGAACAGCACAGCACAGGAGAGAGGCATAAGAAATATTGCTAACGGATGTAAAATTGTGACAGTTGCTCCAATCAACCAAACACAAAATTATAGGTGGCAGATGGGAAAGACACCGCCTCAGTTTCCTTTATCTAATATAATCCAATAATTATTCAATCAACTAAGTATATATAGTACAGATACATTATCGTCAAAAAATTTCTGTCAAAATATGATGAGCAAAAACCACTAACTTTGCTCAAGAGAACTTACTGCACAGTCAGTCTAAAACGAATTTGTTTAAAGCATTTAGTATCTTGACAAGTGACACTTTCCTTTTACATCCCAGGGACCAGGGTGCTACCCTGGCTTCCATGTATTTTGCCATCTCAACCCCAGCGACCATACCATAGGGCGAAAAATTAAATAATCTCTGGATTTTGGTTGTTTTAAACAGGTCATTTTGACTAAAATCAACTACTGCATGCAGGGGAATCATATAGAATACTGATGATTGCCATAGTACACCATTCCCGGCGGTTGAAGAGGTCGAAAACTCGGAGGTGCTGGGGCTTGCTGGGTCAATTTTATTGGTTGATGTGGGGGTATCGGTGCTGGCTGCTGCTGACTTATTTGCATTGTCTGATGGGTGAGAGGCACCATTGGACCCACCATATGAGGTGGGGGTGGTCCCAGTGGTAGAGGAGGGACGCTACCATAACCATATGGAGAAATGACCCCTCCAGTTGATTGCAAATAATGGTGGGAGGATGAATTACCAAGCAATTGATATTGACTCTGTGAAGTTGCGGTTGGATTCTGCAAGGTGGGTTGAGGTACCATAACCGGTGGATATGAATGATTTGATGTGGCAATTAACTGTTGTGAAGACATAAAAACATTTGGATCTGATATAGGTATTGACTGCTCAGGTTTTGACATGGACTCAGAAGTTAGACAAACATTTTTTGCCTCTTCTGCTGCAAATGAAGAAAGAACAGAAGTCATGATCAACTGAGATGATGAAGAAGCAGCTAGCTTATCTGCAACCTCAGCTGCAATTGCTGCGGCTGACTTTTTAGTCGCCGGTTCAGATTTTATTTTCACATCAGTAACAGAAGACGTTGCAGTTGAAGCTTGATATGAAGAATCTTCATCAAGTCGCTTCCGCATGTTGCTAGCCTCTTCTACTTGTGCTTGTGCTACCTCCATACCATCAAACTCAAATTAGTTAGCAACATAAGCAGCAAAAGCGTATCAAAGTTCCTGAAAGAAAGCATAATAAAACGCATACATATAATATTAATGCTCAGCACGAACTTAGGTTACTTCGTATTTGTGAGATAGTGCACTAAGTTGTTGCTATTTCAAAACTCAGTTTATTACATCAAACGCCTTTGCGGTTCCTAAAAGGCATGTCATACACTCACTACGTTCAAAAAGGGTTAAATATTCTTTTGTCCTTAGAAGATTTCATATTTCTCATTTTAGCTTCTATAAAAATTTGTCCATATTTGATCCTTCAATCATTTTCCCTCATCAATTTCAGTCTCAGGGAGGTACTAAAACAAAATTAAAATCAGAAATCTAAACCTTCATAAGGAACAAAAACATGATTCCTTTCAGAAATAACACCGAATTCCCCATTCTCCTTCACAGTTTAAGCTCTAAAAAAGAACAGTAGAGTTTGCGTACACCATGTACACCTCGGGGAAGGAGGGTCTAATTTACTCTCTAAAATGTTTTACGACTGAAAACACTATTTATGAACATTTTACAAACTATACCAAAATATGGTCCAATTATCTTTTATAGATATATACTAATAAGAGACACATAAGAAAGGTAATTAAATAATGGAAAACCTAGATACACGAAAAATGTATATCACATTTTCATCTCATAAGATACTACTCAAAATAGGACAATCTTCTGATAAAAAGAATCACAATAATAAATACCTGAATCTGCGTCCGAACATTCTCCAGCTCGGATTCCTGATACATAAAACACAACTAATTAGAAGATAGCATTGGGGCTCAAATATCAAACAAATATGAAACCTAATAACTGCTGAACTTGAAATATAAAATCTTATGGAGCACATAGAAAGCTAATAACTGCTGAACTTGAAATATAAAATCTTATGGAGCACATAGAAACAAATACTTGCCTGCTCATGCAAAGCTTGCTTTAACTGCGTTACAAGTTCTGCTCTACTTGCTTCAACTACTTTGAGATTTTCTATGCATTTTTTCAAAATATTTTCTTCCTCCACTAATTCCTTAGACAAAGTTTTTCGCTTAGGGTCCTTTACTGAAAAAAAACAAAAGGAAGTATAAGAATCGTATTTCCAAAAATCATGCGTTAATTTCGTTATAATGATAGCTTACCAATAGAACATGCAATATCAACATTTTTTTCCATCTTCCTCACACATTGAACAGCTGACTTGCATTTACTCATCTCTAAATCTTCATTGGAATGTTCATTAAGCACTGTATGGAAGGCTGAGACTATTTTTTCTGCTGTACCTCCAATGGACAATTTCTGGATTACATAAAATTCATATGGTTAGCTGTGCAAGAAGATTTGCAAACTGTTTTGAAGGGTGTAAGAATTTAAAAAGAATAGAAATGTCAGACAACATCATTGGGGAGGGGAGAGGCACAAAGGCTCCCATCTCACCGTTTTAATGGAACGAGAATCCTTTTTCACAATTCTGACAGATCGTGATCGCTTTTTGTTGAATTCCAACTGTGGAGGTGCTTCTTCTCCAAATATAGAATTTAAAAGGTTCTTGGTGTGAGATTCAAACACTTTCCTCTCTTTCCATATACTAACCTAAAGTAAGATAAGCACCGAGTTAGATCAAACTGCCTACATTGAAATCAAATATCATGGAATGCAAATCATTTCTCAACATTTATATGCCATAGGTATCAGTTTTTGCATGAAGAAATAAGTCTGCAACAACTTCATATCCAAATCTCAAACCATCCAAAAGCCCCTTTTACCACATTTCTAAGGAATGATTTGAATAGTTGTATTCACTTGTAATTGCTTTAGACCCTGGAAAAGAGCTTACCAGTCTAGAAGATGCAAGCTTTTCTTCATCGTCACCATTCTCAAAAACATCCTTAAGTGCTGCGGGAAGAACGCTCAAAAACTCAGTCATAAAATCTTCTCCTTTAGATTTGCTGTTCTGAACGATATCATTTGCAAGATACAGAAGGGGGACTCGATGAACCTTTTCTGAATTTTGAAATTGCTTATTCCATGTTTCCACTACCAGCTTTGCCTCGCTCGAGTGAAATATACACCAATGTGATAACGCTATTAAAAAAGTTAAAGATAGCAGAGTATATATGGCACAAACAATCAATCCATGCACTTCAAAAGATCAACTTAGTACTAGGCAGTAATATTTAGTGTATAATGCTTTGCACTGAGAGCGCAAAACAACTTTACATCTTTATCCAATCACAAATCACCATTAATCTAACTTTTAAGGTAATTATTGTAAAAGTCAACAAAATTACCTATACGGTGATTTGTGATTAGATAACAATGTAAATATTTTATACCATATGAACAGAACCCTTTTTCTTTAAAATTAAACCACTTTTAAAGTAAGAAAAATCAATGCAAAAATACTATTTCAGAACAGAAACTCACTTCAATTTATATTGACGAAGCCCTTAAAAATACAGCTTTAAACATACCATAACAACAATATTTTTATCCATAAAACATATGGCTTAGTTAAACTATGGATATGTCAGAGGTAAATAAGTACTCCAAAACTAGGCTGTCAGAGCACTAGGCAAATCCTTTTAAAGGTGGACATTGCTATGGTCAATAATGGGTTTAGGGTCTCAAAATATACAAAAAATTAAAATAGATGACAGAAGGATGGCAGTAAAAAGTTCAAGATCCAATTCTTCGTGGGCCTAAAAGCAATAGACTTATGTATAAAGCAAAATAGTGAACTTTATTATTACTATAAACCAAAGAAACAACGGATAAACTTGTAGAATTAGAAGCTTAGCATAAAGTCAATTTTACATGGACATTAATTTATTCATCTCCTTGGTATATGGATCACATGAAACACACACATCTGCGTTCACATACTACTCTGATACCTTTAGCATGATTCAAACAGATAGCCCACAAAGTTCCTTTTCAGTACAACATGTGACTTCACAGATAAAAGTTCTCCCTGTAGTTGCGTAGCAAGTCTAGTTCTACCTACACACATGACAACTTTATCTTTGTACATTGCTTATCCAAAAAACAATAATAACTTTCTTAAACTTTCACAAAGACAACATTGGAAAGATATTCAAGCCATTCAAACACCAAAAAGAGTCAACAACATACAAATCTAGGGCAACAATTCATATGCCCTTCACAGAATCATTAATCAAAAGTAATAATTCAATAGCTTTCTTATTCTTCCCACATAAACCGAAAATATTGACCAGGTCACAATTACCATGAAACCTAAAGACACCTTTACGAACTAACATGGTAATTCAATTACACCAAAAGCTATTTATGCAGGAACCAATTTCCAATTTAACAAACCCAAAGCATCTCAACTACCTCACCAATTTCCAATTTAACAAGCCCAAAGCATCTCAACTACATCACGCTGTCTATTCAAGAATGTCATTCTTCCTCTCAGCAGAAACTCTACCACAGATCATTTCTCGTATACTAATCAGTTTCACTGACTTGCAACATATATGTATACAAAAAGAGAGAAACACTTCTAACCCGTAACCACCAGTATATGCCCCAATTCGGCGAAGTAATTATACAAAATAAGCACATTTATTCGATAAAATAAAGTAATAAACATTTTTTTCTATAAAAGAAGGATACTTTCAATGCACTTCTGAGTTTTATTGAGCTTGGACAGCTTGTCCGCGAGTATCTCGGAGAAGACTTTACTCATACCAGCAAACCTGCGCGAGAAATTTCATGAGTGAAACCCTAAGAGCCAATAGCCCCAATTGATTAAAGAAAAATGCAAGAACTTGTTAGAAAACTAAAACCCTAGAACCTAATGAAAACATAAAGGAAGAAAGACGTAAGGTACTTGAGAAGCAAGGAGTGAATGAGGATAATTAACCAAAAGCATAGAATGAAGGAGGGAATAGGAAATTGAAGAAGCAGCGGCAATACCAGATGTTGAAGAAGAGCGAAAAACGACTGCGTTCTGGGGGAGAAGGTATGTGTATGAAGAAAAGAAAGAGAAAGAAAGATGTTTGTGAATGTTATAGAAGAAGAAAAGGAGAAGAGGATGAAGGACAGCACTAGTAGTTAAAGTTTAAGGTTTGGGATTTGGTTTGTCCAATTGCCGCAAACTCTGTCACTTTGTCTACAATCCCCACACACATGTCATCAACATTTGTTTTCTAGGTTTGCTAATATTCCTTTTATCCGGTTTTCAAACTAAAAGAAATAAATATTTTGCTTGATGACAGTTTAAGAAAAAAAATATAATAAAAACAAATTGTCTATTTAGGTAAAAATTATAAATTTATTATTTTATTTTAGTTAAAAAATAAAAATTTATTTATTTAATTCTATTTATAAAAACTTAATTAAGTTTATTCCAAAAATTTCTTAAAAAATATGTTTGAAACTTAAGTAAAAATTTAACGTAATTAGGTTAAAAAATTATATCAATTAATTTTTTAAGTTTAAAATCAAATATGTTCACTAAAGTTCAAACACTAAAAAAATATTTAATCTTTTTTTATTTTTTATCTTTTATGTATCTTTATACATGATAGAAATGTGCCTCAATGCAATTTATAATGAGGAAAGAAATAATAGATAAATATCACATCAATTGACTTAATACTTTATTGTTAACTTATAAAAAATTAGTGAGAATGAGTTGATTTACACATTAATGATGGACTTAAAGTCGTGGTCAGTCCTCCATTCCAATTGACTTTATAAGTTGACCAAAATAAATGAAAAAGAAAATCTTATTACACAAAATTAATAAATTTAGTTGAAGAAACTCTATGTTAATATCTTATCATAGATTTGAATATATAGTCTTCTATTAATGCTAAAAGATTTGACTTTTTTAAATGAACTATCACAAAAAAATTTGAAGAATATTGAAACGTAAATATATATATATATATATATATATATATACAAAATAATTCTAAACCAACTTATTTTAATCTATCAAGAAAATAAGAAAAATAACTTTAATAAATTAGACTAATAAATTAAATTAAATCATCTCCAAGAAGAAAGTTACAATTTAAACTCTTGTTGTATTGGCTTAAACATTGTTTTGATCCTTATTTTTGTCCGTTTAATTTGTGTAATGTGATCATTTCTTTTGTGTGTGTTCAAAAAGATCATAATTTTTATTATTTTTTGTTAATTTGGTTCTTTTTAGTAATAATGTGTAAATCGTTAACAAAATGTGAACAATGTATGTCACGTGTCAGATGGTTACTTTTTTTTTTAATTTTTAATTTAAAAAAAAAGTGTCCACATGTGAAGTCAACATCGTACCACATTATGACAGTGTCATTGTCTGTGTCGTATCTTATATTCAATTCAGTCTTATTTTTCATTAATTTTGTTCAATTCAATCTCTCTCCAACTTCATACCACTTGAGTAGGGGTGGTCATGGATTGAATTTTTAATGATCCAATACACATCCATTTTAGATCCAAATAATTGGATCAAATTTTCGATCCAAATCTATTTTTTCAATAAAACTAGTTTGAATTTTTTTAAAATTTATATCTAAATATTTGAATCAAGATTTAAATTCAGTTTAAATATTTGCATCAAGTTCAAAATCTATAATCCATTTAAAAAAAATTAAATTAATTTTTTCAAACTTATGTCCTTAATGTCCAACCTACAAGTCTAGGTCCTAGCTCACATGGACTAGGGCCAAAAAGCCCATAGGGCAAAAAAGCCCCGTTCAGGTTGTTAGACCAGGCCAAGCCGACCCGTTTAAGTCATCAGACCGACTCGGTCTGGTCTGACTCATCGTGCCGACCTGACACAATTTAATCGTTGTGCCGACCTGACCTCACACGGTCTGGTCATCGGGTCCGCCTAGTCCGCCAGGATGGTCGGGCTTGCCTGATCTATATAGGTCATCTAACTCGATCCGTCCGAGTTGTCGGGCCGACTTAGCCTGTCGAGTCAGGGTAGTCGGGCATGCCCAGACCTACGATATTTATTTGTAGAAGGACCCGTGAAGAAGTTCAAGCTAATGTTACTAAGCAACCACAAGGAAGCATCACCACACACCTCTCCAAGGAAGCCGTGCCAAAACCCTACCTGTACATCACACTCTCTCATATTATATACCTTGAAGGAGGGGTATTTTTGGGATAGTAATAAGTATAGGGTGCAAGAAGAAATTATGAGGGTGCAGAAAGAAATAGCCATTAATTTATTGTAAAATTTTCTCTTGATAACTGATCTAATGAGCCTAAGAATTAGATTGAAGGAACAAAATGAGCCTAAGAATTAGATTGAAGGAACAAAAGACAATCATTTACTTTTGTAATTTGCTTTTTCAGTTACAATTATATTAATTTATTAATTATTTTTGTTCTATTAGCAAAAATAATATGATATTATTTTAACTATCCAAAATTATTAGTAAAAATCCGTACACAGTAACCAGAAGGGTGTATAAAATTCCCTGATGATACTCAATCACATTTTCTTATTTAAATCTTATAAAATAGAAATAAAGAACTAGGGGAGCTATGCGCCACAACATCGACAATAATACACATCTCTTTTTGTAACCAGAGTTTTGCAACTACCAGATTCTGCTTCTGCATCGAACATATCTTCAAATTACTTCCAGTATTGCAACATGCTTCTGAAAAGTATATAGCATAGGAGATATAAGATGTATGCATCTACTCGCTCTCTTCATCGCTGTTGCCTATACTCAAATGATTCATGTTCTTTTCAAGAGGTGGAAGCCCATCTTCAGAATCAGAAGAGTTCTGACTTATATCCTCACCTTCTAGTGTCGCAACTGTTCACGTAACAGCACAAATACAAAACAAATTAGGATGAAATTCCCAAATAACATATTAAATGTATCCACACATAATTTTTCTTTCGTGACAGTAAAACAACAGCTCCTAAAAATTTCTTAAGAGCATTAAAAGCACATTCAAGGGTTCATGTATCACTTTCCAAGAACCAGTATAAAAAACACGTTCACAAATGACGAAGAGCTTTCTGCTCAATCTGCCTTTAAAAAGTTGATGTAATGCAATGCACATGCAGAACAAATTCAGAAAATTATATTTATTGCATTTGGATCAACAGAGCCAGAATCAAGAAATACCTTCTCTGCAGAACATACATAAACTAGATAGAGAGTATGTTCAAACAGATAGGTGTAAAAGGCTAAATAGAACAACCAAAAGGAAGGGGGAAAAGAATAGCCCAATGCACAAGGCTTCGTGATGGAATCCAGGGTTATCCCCAGAATTAGGGAAGGTGTTTCCGAAAAGGGCAGACCAGGTCACAAGCCAGTAAGCTTACTATGGCACTAAAGCAGCAAACAATGTGGAAAGATAGAATACCCAGAAAAAAAATATATATTAATATTGAACCCCAATGAGAGACACCCAATTGCTGCACAAGGCTCCTGCTATGATATGGTATGGAGAATTACATGTATACAGCCTTATGGAGTTCGGTGGAGAAAATGTTTTCACTTGCACCATGACCTTGACAAGGTCGTCAGGCAGCAAGAATACCATGCATCAAGGTTTACTCTCACTTGTAGATTACTTGGTTATGGCCACCATTTTGAAAAAAAGATATTACATTTACAAGCAATACATACCTTCCCCATCAGTAGGAGCTCTTGGAACTTGTCTCTCCTGTGATAGCCAAGCATTTTGAAAAGAAATAATTTCAGCACTATTTTGGCATTTGGAGTAGGCCCTCAGTAATTCCCTGCGTTAATGCAGAATAGTCTATGAAATAACGTGCAATTGAGAAATTAGTCGATTGTGTTAGTAATGTATGTGGAAATAAAACAAAATTTGTAATTGTATTTCCTTACAACAATAAGAATGAATTTGTATTTCCATACAAATCCTTGAATTCACCGTAGCATTATATACAATTAGATAAATTGAATTGTGTTAGTACACACTTGATCTCCTAATTATAGCCTGAATACAATCAATCAATCATAAGAAAATTAAAGGACTAATTAGAGGCAATTTAGAAGCTAATGGCATGCTGGATTGCAGCCTAATAATCACAGCAAATTAGTATATCATTAGGAACCTAGATTAGAAAATAGAGAAAGACAAAATATTTCTTGATTGCAATTGCAAAAGAACAGAACACAGAACATAGTTCCATCCAAGAGATAATCCCTTCACAAGTGGTCCGGACCAAAGTCAAGCCAAGCCGGTCTAGGCCCAAGTTGAGTTAAGCCAACCCGGGCCCAAGTCAAGCCAAGTCAGCCTGGACCTAAGTCGAGCCAAGTAGGCTTGTGCCTAAGTCAAGTCAGGTCGCTCGAGCCCATGAATAGAAAAGTTGGCATGAGCCGAGGCCAAAATTGAGTTTGAGACTAGTTGGTTGGGCTTGAGTCGAGCTGAGTCGGTTCGAGCCAAGGTCAAGCAAAAGGTTAAGTTGAACTTGCTCAAACTCATGTTGAGTCGAGTCAGCTTAGATCAAGTTGAGGCAAGTTGACCCAAACCTAGGTTGAGGCCCCAGACCCAAGTCAAGTTGAGTCAACTCGGAACCATGTCAAGTTGAGTTGTCCTATGAATAGGTTGAGCCAAGTCGCCTTGGGCTAAAGTTCAGCCAAGTCGGCCCAGACCCAAGTCAAGCTGGGTCCTATCAAAATAAAGTTGGGTCAGGTTCAAATCAAGTTGAGTGTGGTCAGGCCAAGTCAAGTTGGGTATGTATTTGGCCAATACATCAACATTAAATTAGGTAGGCACCATATCAACTTTAGTACGGTTTATCCCACATCAGGTCTATTAGATCGATCTCGCACATGATTTAATCTAACTGACAAAGTGGATTTAATCTATATTTAATCCAATTTAAATTGAATTGAAAAAATCCAAATCAAGATGATCTAACTAAAATGGATCTCAATTATAGATCCAATTTATTTTATTGGTTCTGATCTGGATTTTGAAAAATCCAATTCATGATCACCCTTACAATTCACAATTGATGCAAAACAGAAAACCCCCTTTTTCATATCCTCCTATTTATTCCAAATTAACCCCTCTAACTAACAGCTGTAAGAGTTGTGAGCTAAATTTCCTCCTCTCCAAACTCTTAACAAGTACCTAGTTATTTACACACGCCTAATCAATTCTAGCATTTTACATTGTTGAAAGAATTGACAACTCAGATATCCCAACTTAATTTTTACAAAAACAGTCTGTCCAAGGTTACATACAAAGAGAGGTTTTACAGCAGTATTCATTCGCAAGTCATGCTTACTTAAGTGATACACTCAACTGAAAGGATCCAATAAACATCAGAAAGGACAAAGAGATAACATTGTAAATTAAGTTCTTTTTTATAATCATAAATTCCAAGAGGGGCCTAGAGTGCCCTGTTGCTTTGTTCATTTAACAGGCAGGGATAAATAAATACCCCAAATGTATCAGAAGTGAGAAAAATATAAATAACAAAGTTACATCAACGAATTAGATCATATTCATACCCATTTAGAGACATAAATGCATGACCCCATTTGAACTTCCCGAGCAATAAATTTGCTGTTTTTTCCTCCCCACTGCAAGACCACAGTAAAGAACTTCAACCATATAGAATAGAGAAATGGATAATCTTTAATAATAAATATTAATTCAAATTAAAAAAAAAAAAAAAAAAAAAAAAAAAAAAAAAAAAATAAATTTTTTTTCTAAAAAAAT
>Ga0214543_1009404_pt1 | contig 15206 bp, 7 predicted proteins | sample CNSS2metaG_FD_160094 | JGI IMG/M metagenome (GOLD analysis project Ga0214543, IMG submission 160094) | Root nodule microbial communities from cowpea collected in UCLA plant growth center, Los Angeles, California, USA - CNSS2 | ecosystem: Host-associated > Plants > Roots > Nodule | place: USA... | reverse complement strand
CCCAAGCGTTAACTTGAGCAAGACTAAAAATCTCTTCAGTGTCAACTTTCTTTTGCTTAAAGATCACCTCATTCCTATGTCTCCAAATTTTCCCAACTATAGCCAGCCACATTCCTTTCCACATTGTGTTTTGCCTAGTGTTCAAGCTACTCATATGAAAGTGTTGAAAGTGTATCCTAGCTTGGTTGTGATGCACTGAGCTCACCCCTATCCAGCTATCAAATATTTTCCACACCTTTTGAGACATTGAACAAGAGAAAAATAGGTGTGATGCACTCTCTTCACAATCTAGGCAAAACTCACACAAAGAGTGTTGTAATTGGACTCCCTTCACCGATAATTTATCCTTTGTCGGTAACTTATCCAAGAGTAGCCTCCACCCAAATAATTGTGCCTTCGAAATCACTCTTATACTCCATAACTCTGTGAACACCTTGTCGCTTTCCCCTTCGGAGCTACCTATCAACTTCATATATGCAGACCTTACAGTGTATGCTCCTTCTGCGGTTTCCTTCCAACTCCAAGTATCCAGATTCCCTTTCCTAAATGTACGACTATTAATTAGCTGATAGAGTTGTGCTTCCATAGCTTGCTCCCAAACACGTCTTTGTCTCCTCCATACCAATTCCCAAACACATGTGTTGTCGACCTAATGTCCTACTCTAGTTATGGGACTTTGTTTACTTTCTGAGATTAGATATAACCTATGGAACCTTGAGCTAAGTAGTGCATCCCCCACCCAAAGATCTTCCCAAAATAGTACTTTGTCCCCTTCTCCTATCACCCAATCTTTACAGTTTTCAAACCATGCTCCTTGTGTTGAGCTTCCACAAACCTTATGGATGTCTTTCCACCACCTTGAAGCAGACTTCGGGATGACAATTTCATTAAGGTTCCCCCATGACCCATATTTTGATTCTAGCACCTCTCTCCACAGGCCTTTGTCCTCCATGCCTAATCTCCACTTCCATTTTGCTAGAAGTGCTATATTGAAGTTCCTAATTTCTCTTATTCTCAAACCTCCTTCCTCCTTTGGTTTGCATATGTTTTCCCATTGAACCTAGGCTATTTTCCTATCCTCAATGCTCCAACCACATAGAAAGTTCCTTTGGATTTTCTTTAACTCATCACACACGCATTTAGGTGCTTTAAAGAAGGATAGATAGTACAACGGTAGTGCTGATATTATTGATTTGATAAGGCAAACCCGACCAGTCATAGACAAGAGTTTACCTTTCCAACTTGATAGCCTACTTTTGACTTTGCTGACAATTGTTTGCCAAAACTGTTTCTTCCTTGGGTCCCCCCCAATTGGCAAACCTAGGTACAAGAATGGGATTTTCATATGCTTACAGTTCAGAATGCTGGAGAGGTTGTTTAAATGAATGGCGTCTAAACCTAGCCCCCCAATACTAGTTTTGCAGAAGTTAACCCTAAGACCAGACGCCAATTTGAAACATCTTAAAATGGCTTTTATTACATAAGCGCTACGAGTAGTTCCATCAAAAATGAATAACGTGTCATCAGCGAACTGTAATAACCCCACTTTAGTCCCTTGAGTACCTACTAGAACTCCACAATACAGACCTTTCTTGACAGCTTGTCTTACCAGCCCTACTAAGCCCTCTGCTACAATGAGAAATAGGAATGGTGCCATAGGGTCTCCTTGTCTAAGACCCCTAGTTGGGACAAACTCTTTGGTAGGGTTTCCATTCACCAGCACTGACACTGAGGATGATTCCATACATTCCTTGATCCATCGAATCCACTTTTGGCAAAACCCGAGTCTAGCCATCATGTTGTATAAGAAGTCCCAGCTTACCGAATCATAAGCTTTTTCATAATCAACCTTGACTATAGCTAGTCTCTTTTTTTGGGTCCTGTATTCTTCCATCGTTTCATTGGCTACCAGTATACTATCCATAAGACCTCTTCCTTTAAGAAACACAGATTGAGAGTAGTCAATGATCTTAGGTAGTACCCTCTTCAGTCTGTTTGCAAGAATCTTTGATATTATCTTGTACACACATCCCACCAACGATATTGGCCTATAGTCATCCACTCCTAAGGGGATTTGTTTCTTGGGTACCAAAGCTATAAAGGAGGCATTACAACCTTTTGGTATTCTACCAGTACTGTGGAACCATTTTATCGCTTGACACACATCATTCTTCAAGGTAGCCCAATTTTGTTTTATGAAACAAAAATTAAATCCATCCGGACCAGGGCTTTTGTTACTCCCACATTGATTTATTGCCTCCACTATCTCGTGTTCCTCTATTTCCATTATCAAAGACCTATTATCATCTTCAGAAATGGTTGGGAACTCAATATGGTGAAGGCTTAGGTGTATGCTGTTAGGAGCTGTGAAACGAATTTCAAAGGCCGACCTTACCTCCTCTCGAATTTTGTTTGGATCCTCACACCACATGCCATTCACATCCACCCCTTTGAGTTCATTCTTAATTCTCCTCCATCTAATTTTAGAGTGGAAATACTTTGAATTTATGTCCCCTTGTTGCATCCATTTAATTCTTGCATTTTGATTCATTAGTGAGCTTTCCTTTTGTAATAGCATTTTTAGTTCGCACAACAGGTTCATTCTTCTGAGCTTTTCCACATCCTCTAAGCTACTTTCATCGTCCTTCTTGTCAAGGTCCCTTATTTCCATTATAAGGTTTTGTTTCTTAGTGCCAATTAGCCCAAAAACCTCCTTGTTCCAGGATTTTAAGTCGTACTTGAGCTTTTTTAGCTTCTTTTTTATAGTTGTCAATGGGTTCCCTTTCCCAATATACGACTCCCAGGACCGCTTGACCGCCAGTTTGAACGACGGATCAGAATTCCACATGTTTAGCGTTTTGAAAGGCTTAGGTACCCAGTCAATTGAAACAGGTTTTAAAAGTATAGTGCAGTGATCAGATACTTGTCTGCCTAGAATGTATTGTTTACTATCCGGTCAATAGTTGAGCTACTCTATTGAGATCATTATTCTGTCGATTCTGCTTTTAGTTGTTCCATTGTCCCTATACCATGTATACTTTTCCACTATTAGAGGTACATCGATCAGTTCTGAGGTATCTATAAAATTATTGAACCCTTCCACTTCTCTTATCGTTGTATAGCCTCTTGAGTTTAAACCTTTTTTTTTCACTACTTTTTCTCACTGCATTAAAGTCACCCAATATACACCATGACTTACACACGTTCGCTGCTTTTATTAAGGTTAGATCCTTCCACAATTCTTCTTTCTCAGTAATGACACTAGAAGAATACACGTTGAACACAACCACAAGGATTGGGTTTTCTTTAGTGTTTCTAAAAAAATCACCAAACACTCCTACATACAAATTTCCAATGACTTGTCTTGTACATTTGAACCTCTCTTTATGCCAAATTGTTAGAATTCCTTCTGAATTACCCTCCGTTTGTTTATGCAACCAGTCTATATTATTATCACCCCACAAGTTATAACAACTAACCTTTTGCAAGTCTTGTAACTTAGTCTCTTGGATGCATAACATATCAATTGCGTTGCTATCTATAAGTCCTTTTAGATATTTCCATTTGTGCCCCCTCCTAATCCTCTAATGTTTAAGCTAATAATTTTCATAGTTAACTAAATTTCCCCCTACTTTCCCTTTCGCCTGATTCTTATCTCTAGATTCCATATTCTCTAATTCCTTAATAATTTGTTCTTCCTCTCCTGAAAATGTTGCGCCTAATTCCTTTGCTAATTCCCACAACTTTACAGACTCCGAACCACTCGAAGCTTGTTGGTTAGACCAAAACAATTTATTGCAGTTTGGTATATTTTCATCAAAGAGTGAATTACATATAGATTGGACCACTGACCTGATTAATTTTCGCTTGTAAGCCTGCCTACCCTCCTTCGTTAAGCTGCTCGATTTTTGTTGTGCTTTTCCACTTGATTCTCCTATCCAGAATTGCCTTCTGACCGAGAATTCCAAAGGATCCAATTTTTCCTCATTAATGAGAATCATATGGTTGGTTGAAGATGTATTATAGCGCTCCAGGACATACGCTTGGTGAGAGGTGTCAACCGGTGTGCTCGTGTTTGATAGAATGTGGTGTTCACCTTTTGTAGGTTCCACAATTGCCAAGCTTCCAGAGGCCAATAAAAATTCTCCTGTTGTATCATCTGCTACCTCATTGGACCGACAACGGAGTGCACATTCTTCATTTGAGCTGCTGCTATTTACGACTGAAAGTGGGCTTGTTACGTTAGTTTGGCCCATTACGTCTATTTGAGCTTCATTTTCGCGGCATGGTTTTGTTGGAGTTAGTACTAGGTCAACGTGTGGGCCACCACTAGATAACTTTTCCAAGTTGCCATAATGCCCACCATGCAAAAGTGTAGCAGTGTTGTCATCAAAATGGAAGTCTTTGTTTGGCACAGATGGAGATGCTTCTGGCATTGATGCATAGTTTCTGTTTTTTGTTAAAAGAGCACAACGGTCATAAACGATCACATTACCGTTACCACTTTGCATCGCCGACTGCTTTTGGGGTCTCCCGTTGTCGTCGGTTGTCGGAGAAAGAACTGTACGCTCATCCAACACCGCGCATCGCATATTATTCAACTGGGAGTCATTATCGCTCCACTCTGTATCTGAGCTATGTTTCCCTTCTCCCGCATTGAAGAAGTTGCTCACAGAGGAAGAGTCAGTGTCTTTTGCACAGCAGCATAGTGGGTGTGTGTCTCCATTAAATTCCTCCTCCAATGCTACGTTGTATTCTTGGCCATTGATGCTCATGTTAACTACCATCCACGCTCTGCACCAGATGGGGACCTTTATCGTCAATCTAGCAAACTCTATGCATTCCCAAGCGTGTGTGCTTTCATCGATGGATACCAGGGATCCTATTGGTGCTACGATCTTTTTAAAACATTCCTCAGACCATAGATTAAGGGGTAAACCCCTACATCTTACCCAAACCAACTTGTTATGCATGGCTTGTGTAGAATTCCAAGGTGTGATCAAGTCAAAGTTCGTTTCCCACCACTCCTTGTTCTCCTCTATAAGCTTCACAACCTCCTCTCCAGAACTACCTTGCAGCAACAGTGTGTTATCCCCAAGGTATTTTGCTTTTAATCGGCCTTGACTGCTTGATTCCACTTCCTCACTAATTAGATCAACTCTCGCACAGTTGCTGACTCTGCCAATATAACTACCCTCCAGCCATTTAACATCCACCTCCTTAGCCTCAAAGCTTATTCCTTTCACTTGTTTGTTCTTCTGTGTAACTTCGTTTCCAGAACCTTTTGTAGCTTGAGCGTATGTTAAGTGTTTTTTAACCTCCCTCCATTCTGATCTAATTTTCACTGCCTTGTTAGCCACTGAAGATTTGGTTTGCTGTAGCCGAAGATTCACATCTTTCCTAGCATATCTTGGTATATTTACATGCAGTTTGGTAGAGCCAATGTAGATGGAGTCAAGGTCGTGTTGTAGTTTTTGAATTTCCTTAACATCATAGAAGCGAACGAACCCGTACCTGTGCCCCCACTTATCAAGCCTTCTTGGTATAAAAACTTCTGATACCCTTCCCCACCTCTGAAATACCCTCCACGTATCATTCTTACCGTAATTGATTGGAAAATGTGAGAAGAAGTAAGTAGTTATTTCTTCCTTGTTCATGCTATTTCTTGGATAATTCTTTTCCAAAGAGTTTTATGAAACGATTCGAATTTGTTTATGTAGATGACGACAACTCATGATCGGTGGCAAGTTTTTCGAGGTGAATTTATACGAAAGAAAGAGTAATAATGAAAAGAAATCTCTAGATTAAAATTAGACTATCCTATTTTTTTTTAAAGTGTAAAATAATATCTACAAAATAACTTATACTCTTAAATAATTTTATTTCTCTTTTTTCTTCTTTTTAAAATTCTTACACAAATTATGTGAAACAACATTAAGAAAAAGAACAAAATCTTATATAAAATATATCTAGCATGTCTGAAACAATATTAAAGAAAATGTTTATTTGTCAAAATTTGTCAGAAAAGCTTTGTTAAAATATCATCTCTCTAATACTAATATGTTTGGAATATCCACCTGTTAACTCAATGATGATATTTGACATATGATAACACTAACTCTCGAGTTAAATATTCATAAATAATTTCTTTTTCTGTCATGGGTATTCTAAGTTTTTTATAGCAACAGTAACTAAACTACAAGATTTTGACACAACCTGTTTTGATGACCCATTGTCCAAACCATTAATGAGCAATGCAGCATCCTTCATTGTACATAAGTAGTTGAGGTAACAGCTGCTGAATAATAAATAGTAGCCGAAGACATCATAGTATTACTATATAAAACTGAGAGTCAATCCATGAGGAAACAATTTCCTTAATAAACTATTTCTAAGTAAAATATTATATTTTATATATATATATATATATATATATATATATATATATATATATATATATATATTAATTAGTATTACGTAAGATTCTAGAAAATAACGTTTTAAAAGTGACAATAATTTAAGAATAGTAAAACTCAATTATTTTAATATTAAATAGTTTTAGTATAAATAGAATTATTATAAACGAGTTTTATTATTTTTAAAACACATTATCTCTCTAGAAACCACTTTTCTAGAGTTCTCTGACTTTTCTCTAGAGGTTTTGTTTCTTTGGTCGTCTGATCGGAGAACCAAGACCGTAGGATTGATCCTCTTGGTGAGCTCTTCAAATTGGACCGATCAGTTTCTCCATTCGCGTAAGTTGAGCTTCCACTATCCTTTTAGTCTTTTTTTGTTGCATGCGAGCCCTCTTTCGCTTGCATGCGACGTTTTAATCATCAGTATGAGTCTTTGTTGATCAGTGATCATAACGGTATGTCCTAATCATTCTTGTAATGTTTCTATGTGTAGATAGAGCATCCTGTGGAGTTAGAGGCGTTGACGTTTTTAAGGCGTTGACGTCTATAAAAAATGTTTAAGCAGGATAACAGGTAAAGAAAGCTAGAACTCAAAGACTTAAAAATGATTTGCTTGATTTTTGCTGGAAATTGAGTGTTGAAATGTATTGGATTGGCGTTTGTGTGTTGTGGAGTTGATTGCATGTTTGTTTGGTAATGTTTTCTAGCTTTGCATGAGTGAGTGTAGGTGGGGATCTGTTGTGCTCGCCTAAGCGAGTGGTTTTTCGCCCAAACGAGAAGCTCTCGCCTAAGCGAGAATAGCAGAAGCTCGTCCCTACTCTCTGTCGCGAGTTGTCGCCTGAGCGAAGGCCTTCCGCTTGAGCGAGAGTGATCTCGCCTAAGCGAGATGGTTTAGCTTAAGCGAGGACTCGTGGATGCTCCAGTGCTCTTTGTTTTCAATCTCGCTCAGGCGAGAGAGCTTTTAGCTTGAGCGAGAGGCTCCTGTCGTCTGAGCGAGAGCTCTGCAGCTTGAGTGAGATTGACAGCAAATTGATTTTAAATTACTTGGTTGCTTCAATGATTGATTGATTAATTTACTCCTTAAAGAAGTTTGATATCATGTATGTTTTATGTGATGTAATGAGACTGAAATCGACGAGTTTGGTATGAAATGTTGTGTGAGCATGCGAAGTTGTGATGTTTAAGGAATTTCAAGGAGAAGTTCTATGTAGTGGTGTTTTAGTGTATGCAATGACATAAGGACTTGGTATTGGTTGGTCTCCTGAAACTCCAATAATCATTCACGCTCAGATAGAGCATAATGGATTATGTTGTGAGGAGTAGTAGGAGGTCCTAGTCTCTGGACTGGATCAAGTCCTAGGCACGAAGGGGATTTATCTTGTGAGAGGTTGGGTGATAACCCTTGAGGCCAAATGTAACATCCCGACCGGATATTATGGATTTAAATAAATAAAATAAAGAAATAAACAATCAACTTCATTTAATGAAAATCTTTTCCCAAAAATGCAGGAATTTAAACATTTACTTCCTCATAATCTATGTCAAAATCCATACTTATAAAAATTCACATAAATATCCATAAACGATAAGGTCTACAATTTTTATTCCAAAATCATAAAACATAAAACTCTAAATAGAAACTCCCATGCTAGCCCTACTCCGGCTCTATGCATCACCAGATCCACCTGCAACATCATCTACTCACGTGTACCGCGTACACGATCATCGCCAAACACAAGTAGATAAGGTGAGCTAACAGAATAAAACATATGCATACAAATCATATAATTTCAATCACACCAAAGGAACCCATATCCTTTGATTTCACACACATGGCCACCACCATCTCAATTGTGGTCTACGTCTTCTGATGAGTACCTCAAGGTGTCTTGCTGCCACACCTACCAGCCACAACTGGTAGAGCACGTGCGGGAAACCTTGTTACGGATCACACACCATAACGCCAGGTGGAGTTCCTATTACGAATGACATTCGTAACGTCCCAAGACTACCAAACTCGTCAACTTAATACTGAGGAAGGCGATCTAACTGGACTCATCCGTACACGCCACAACGTGCACACTCACACTGGCAACACTCGCCAACCCGAGCCATAACTCAAGAGTTCCTCGTGTTCATCCGTCATCCCGAGCCACAACTCATGAGATGTCATTTCGAGCCACAACTCAAGGAATGCAACGTGCTTAACCCCTATCCCGAGTCACAACTCAAAGGATACGTTCCAAGCCACAACTCAAGGAACACCAACAAGCCGACCTTTAAAGTATCACCAACCAAAACCTTGTAGATCACGCACTACCAAAACAAACAAAGCACTTTGCCTCACAGTATCGCCTGGCGCAACACACGAGTCGCCAGGCACAATGCGCTTCCAGTCCGCTAGCGGAGGACGCGTACCGCCAAGCGCCAGGCACCTCTACACTCATTGTTCCTGTAATTATTGCCTAGCAGGAATATCTCTGCTTCCAGGCGCCTTGCTTCACACCAACCCCCTAGAACAATGCCTATCGCCTGGCGGTATGAACCATGCCGCTAGGCGCCACACCAATGCATCAACTGTTCTGGTTTTTCTGCACTTCGTTAAATTACTAACTTTCAGTCACGTACTTGCACACCTCCAGAGTATCTATTACCACTCTATTCAGTACTCAATGGTCTATATATTGTATTCCTTGGCATACACATACCTTCTTACCTTTATTCACTTATATTCCATTGATTCAAGTCTTAGGTTCAACATTGCTAAATAAAAAATAACACTATTAGCTTCATGCCCTTACCCTCTATTAATTATCCAATTGTTAATTAAGTCTCCACCAAATTTTGTATGGCATAACCACCATAGCCTACTCATGTGTACCTCATCCTTCCAACTTGACAAATCCAATTACTCTTACAATCCCATATTTACTCTAGCAACGTCTTATTATGACTAATATTACCATATGTTATTGAACACTTATGTCTCACTCGAACTGCAATTCTTATTGCACTACCATGATAGTTCTCTTCCATTCAATTCCTAGAAGTTACACTTTTAACTCCAACATATCATCATCCATGCTTCTATTCCATTACTGCTTCCAATTCCCCAAGTAGCATGAACTTGATTCACTAAAAGTTCAGAACCATCAATAACTCTCACGACCACGTCAAGACTCAGGCCACTATGATGGCGCCTGTCGGCAAGCTCCATGTCGTCAAGCGGTGCATGCAGTTCTGGGCAAACTCCCAGAATTTCTGCACCTGCACTGCCCTCCTACATTTTTTCCTCTACCTATCTTCACTATTTCGTACATGAGCATGGTAACCGAGACCCAAATATTCAAACTCAACTATACCCAGCACAGTTCCAATACTAATTCACAATAATTGTACTCGAATCATAAAAATCCCTAAATGTTCAACCCTAAATGGTTGTTCATAGCAATTTTCTCAAATTTAACCTCCAACCACACGTAATTCGACCATGTAACACGTCAAATCATTCATAAATACTTAGGACTTCCTTTTTCCCCTATCAGAACTACCCCGGAACGTACAGTACATCAAAATCGAGTCAATTCGACTTGTGTTGCCTGGAGGTTGTTCATCACCGCCAGGCAGTTCATCAAGAAAAACCCATAATTGGGTTGTAGGCTTGTGTCGCCTAGCGGTATAGGGCTTCACCATCAGGCGATTCCTCGTAGGAACCTAGCAAAACACAAAAAATGGTATGTGTCGCCTGGCGGGGAGTTCATAGCCTGCCAGGCAGTTTCTGGAAATTTCTAGAAACACAAAATTTAAAAAATGCATAAGGGTTCATGCATAATCACAATATATTTATCATACAATTCATGCTTAAACCTAAATTTAACACGTAAAACTCCCCTAACATGGTTTCTTTTAGCTTAACTTGGAGACTTTGAGAGATCCTCTTTGATCACTAGGCCGCCTAGCACTCCCCTTCAATTTAGCTCCCAATTACACTCAATTCTCACCACATCCTCTGAATTCGTGCTTTTCTTCCTATGCAACAATGACAATACAAAAAACCTTTCTTCTCACCTAAATTGGTCTTTTAATGGTGCCTTAATTATAGGTTAATGTTCTAAAACGAAAATTGGCATTTAACTTAGCTTAATGGTCATTCAATACTTGTCTTATGATGGTTTTCCAGCCCTCCCTTGGCTGCTAGGGTTTTATGACTTTTGATATTCATGCCAAAAATAATTCTAGCAAAAAGATAGTTTAGTGTGGGTCTACCAAGGTTCAAACTCATAACCATGCCCATGTCAAATCAATGCATAATCATCATGATCCAGCACATTATTAAAATAATTATAAATTAAATAGCACATAATTAGCATACATAGGACTTGGGCCCAAGTCTTATCACACAATAAAGTATTTTCAACCATTTGAAGTAGTACTTTTCCACATGGTACATGTCAGAATTAAATGTCATAAAGGCTTCCACTACCCTCATTTATTAATTAATTAATTAATTTTTCACAGGTCTTAAACCAAACTCTGCAGAGTTGGGAACCACACACAAGTGCAAGCCACCGAGAGATCCGATGTCATTGGCATGTATCCGAATAATTGAGTTTAATGTCAAATGTATCTCTGTTTATATGTATGCCTATATGTGTTATGTTGGTAAACTGAGTTAAGTTTTCATATGAAATTTTCTTGTTTACATTAGCTTACCCTTGCTTTCTGTGTTTCTGTCTTATGTTGTATGTTTTTCTTTTGCGATGATCACTTTTTCGGTGGGGTGGGAGCAGACGTGGTTACAGTGTCAGAGATACTTCTGGAGGATGACGAGCCATTGTTTTAGGTTGAGAAGGAGGCTTTTCAGTGAGAGCTTTAGTAGTGGTCAATTTAAGTATAGAGTTTATTAGTTTAGTTTAAGTGTATAAGTGATATATTTTTATAGTCATATCTTTTGTAAGACTGATTATTGTATTAATATATTGTGTACACTAAATTATCTATTTTGGAACTATGATAAAACTCTCTATTTTTATTAGTTTTAAGCTGCTAACAATGGGATGTTACACATTCTATGTTAGAAAATAAAATAAACAAATAAACATCGTAAGTTATTGATTACATGAATATTTATTAAGTAGATGTCTATCACTTCTCATAATAAATTTCTTATAGTCTCAACACTACAGGTTACACAACATTACTCTTCTGCATTTATTTGATCGTTGTCTCGGGAATCTCAAATCTCTAGGCGACAAGAAATAGTGCAATTGTTCTAGTTTCTTCAACTTTGCTCAGTGGCCAAACAAGAACATGATCTCCTTCTCTATGAAAAAGTTTGGCTCGAACGAACATCTCAAAGAGTGATAGATACCTTGATTTTGTTCCTCCTCCTCTTGCTTCTTAGTAACCGAGTTTTCTCATCCCACAACTTCAGTTTTCCATGGTTACTTGCTTTCATATGTGAATCCTAATTCACCTTCACTTGGATCGTCATTCTCAACACCAAGTGATACGAACATGTCTGAAGTGTTTATCTTTCCATAAATGTAATTTTACACTACCCATTTTACTTCTTTTCTATTTATTGCTTGCCAAATTTATAGACGGTCAAATTAGAAGATCAAAAAGTAATATTTCATTATACGAACAACATGTTTCCAATATCTGTTCAAACAGCAAAATCTTACATACATCTTTCCAATATCTGTTCCAATGGAAGTTTTGGTGCTTGCACGTCTAAAGAACAAGAAAGCAGTTATTTATATGCCATATGAACAGGTTATATTAGAAAAGAAGAAAGGTCTTTATGATGGGTTGCCACACTTAATCAATGTATCAAGAGAGAAGAGACCACACTACCATCACAATTACAAAGTCGGAGCTATGAATGTGTTGGTAAGTTTTGATTCTCATTTTTTTTAATTCAACCATAAGTTATTAATTTGAATTAATAACTTATATGTGCAGGCAAGAGTGTCTGGATCGATGAGCAATGCTCTTTATGTTGAACTAGACTGTGACATGTCGTGAACAATCCTAAATTTGTTCTACATGCTCTGAGCATTTTGATGGATTCACAAGAAGGGGTTGCTTTCGTTCAATGTTTCCAACAATTCTACGATGGAATAAAAGATGACCCTTTTGGAAATCAGTGGGTGGTTGCATTCCAGGTGCTTTTCAGCTTTAAATGAACTTCTAAGTTTACTCTTCACTTGTGAAATTTATGAACTAAGGAACTTTGTAATCTAACATTTTTTTGTTTTTGTCTTACGCCGTACATGATTCGGGGCATGACTGGACTTCAAGGACTTTCTATGAAGGAACTGATTCGGGGCATAACTGGACTTCAAGGACTTTCTATGGAGGAACAAACCGTTCATTTAGAAGAAACACTGTTTACGGTCTTTATCCTCCTGAAATCGAAACTGGGATAAAAGGTCTTATCCAAATTCACACAATTTCTTATTTTTAAATGGAAAATAATTTTTTGATAAAGTTTACAAAATTTTCACAAACAGAATTAAATAAATAATTTTTTTATTTTTTAATCAAAATAAAAAAATAAAATATTATTTTTTTTTTACCATATTAATACGTTTGTCAAAATTTGTCAATTTTTTTGTTTTGTTAAACTATCATATTTCGTAGGGGAATTCATTTGTACTGCATATATGATAGTGTGCTACTGGACATATATTTGAAAGGGTTGTTTAGCAGAGGAAAATACGGGATTCCCTTATCACCATTTTCATGTCATCATTTATCTTTGTGCATTTTTGTACAAGTAATATTACCAGTTGATGACAACTAGAACTTTGTCTTGGCATCACTGAATAAGTCTATCAAAGGTTGTCTACTTTCTACTAAGTGTGCATTATTTGATGGCGAATCTTGTACTTTGACTTATTATTTGGTACAAAAGTCATTTGGTGTTGATTGCTTAATGACAACCAGAAACCTTTATTCCCTTGTACAATGTTTATCTCCGTCATCCATATAACGACATGTCGTCAACTTAATTACTTAATTCAGATTTAAGTATCATCAAGTTGATATATATAATGCTAAGATTTTCTTTAATCATTAATTATTTAGGTCTTTTGGTCAACATTATGTCAGTCATGATTTTCTTTACACTAATTAAGATTATTTTCAGTTATTTTTCAACAACAGTAATTAAATTTTTGTCGAAGTTATTTTTACAGTCAAACTATTATTTGATTTTTAGATAATATAATTTAACATTTTTCATTATTCATTAATTTTATATAAAGGAGGATTGACTGTCATGATTATCTTTCACCACTATTGATAAAGTTATTTTTTAGTATATAACATCTTTCGATTTAAAGTATGCAATATATTTTTTTAACAAAATTTATAGACATTTTTTCACTAGACATCCCTAAGGTTATATGATAAAAAGTTTATAACTTAACACAAATTAAATTATATTTTAAATAAAATATTAAAAAACTCAATAATTTAAAATAAAAATAAATTTCACATATAATTGCATAGAAAATTTGTAAAACTTCCTAAGATCGATAAAAGATATTGAAGTAATTATTTCAATTTTTTATTTATAATTTTTTCACTAAAAATTCCAATCTTACAAACAGGTCTTTGAATAAAAAATTTTGATATTATATAACCTTTGTAAAATATTTCCTATTAATGTATAATTTTCTCCTAAAGTATAAAATATTTATCACTTTCCACATTTAAAGGCAAAAGGCGGAGAAGAAGAGGGCGCCGCCATGTGAAAAATTCTCTTATATTCCTAAAGAAACCCTAAACCATCGTACCTTTGAATTTCGAACCAAAATGAAATTTTCAGTGACGCCAAAACTCGAAATTTTCAGACACACCGATTCATTTTCGATTTCATTTTCGAACCTTCCTTGCATTGTCTACCCATTATACATAAACATGTCAACAATCTTTCTTCTTCACCCAAAACTCCAATCTCATCTTCTTCCATCTGTCTGTTCTCTCCCTCTCTTCCAAATTCACGCCTCAGAAGGAACAAGATGGAGACTCGTGCCGCTTCAAAGAGAAAGGCAAACAGTATAGTCTTGGTCCAAAAACAACACCCCAAAAGGCATAGGGTTTCCTTCGCTCAAAATCCTCCCAAAGAGAAATTGCAAGATGCCAAGAAGCCATCTCCCACAACCACCCACTCTTCTTCCCCCCATATAGGTGAATCTCTTGTTTCCGATGTCTACGAGTATCTTCATGAGATGGAGATGCAGAAAAAGAGAAGACCAATTGTTGACTACATTGAGAAAGTTCAGAAACTGTTTACGCCAACCATGAGAGGAATCTTGGTGGATTGGTTAGTAGAAGTGGGTGAGGAGTACAAGCTTCTCCCGGACACTCTTCATCTCTCTGTTTCATACATTGATAGGTTTTTGTCTGTTAATCCTGTCACTAAATCCAGACTTCAGTTGCTGGGTGTTTCCTCCATGCTCATTGCATCCAAGTACGAGGAAATCGATCCACCCTGTGTGGACGACTTTTGCAGTATCACCGATCACACATATGACAAGGAAGAGGTAGTTAAGATGGAAGCTGACATATTACAGTCACTCAAGTTTGAAATGGGAAATCCTACTGTGAACACCTTTCTCAGGCGGTTTGTTGATGTTGCTTCTGATCATGAGATGACTCCAAATTCACAGATTGAATTTTTGAGTCAGTATCTTGCTGAGTTAAGTTTGCTGGATTATGATTGTTTAAGATTTTTGCCTTCTGTTGTGGCAGCATCAGCTGTATTTCTTTCCAGAT
>Ga0214543_1009401_pt1 | contig 15211 bp, 5 predicted proteins | sample CNSS2metaG_FD_160094 | JGI IMG/M metagenome (GOLD analysis project Ga0214543, IMG submission 160094) | Root nodule microbial communities from cowpea collected in UCLA plant growth center, Los Angeles, California, USA - CNSS2 | ecosystem: Host-associated > Plants > Roots > Nodule | place: USA... | reverse complement strand
GACAAAGTTAAACACTATATAAGAATAAAGACCCATAACAACATTGCCTTAAGGTTTTGGTGTAAAAGTGGTGTCTAAGGTCTTATATGTGTAAGACTAATGTTATATAACCATATAGAACCATAATGACCATGACTATAAACCATATATGAAAAAATATAACCTATCAAGACTTAACCTCAAGGATGAATAAAAGAAGACGAAAATAAATTAACTAATGTTTTTAAGAGTTTCCGGGAGACAAATACTAAGTTAAAAGTTAAAGGTTAATTAATCATTAGTTTTTATAAAATAACTTACTTTCTTTTCATCCTTGAAAAAAATATGAAGTTGATATTTTTTTCTTAGTGTCATGTCAACTTAGAAAAGAAAATATTTAACTGTATTTATTTTCATAAAAAGTTTAATTATAAATATATTTTATGATAATTGAGTTTATTTTACAAAAATCACTATATTTCCACAATTTCTTTTTTTACGGTCTCTACATTCTCTCTAATTTTTTGAACTTGAATATCATCTGTTTGATGTTTAACGATCAAAGATTATTAGTAGATCCACAATGGAATATCTGCACTTTTGATCGATCAAAATCTAAAATAAGATAAGTTCAATTTTTACTCTATTTTTTAGTTTAGCATTTTATGATACATTGATTTTAGGATTTATGCATGTGACTCAAAATAACTCAAAGTGAATATCTATTTAGTTGTGATTGTTATGATATCCTTAGATTGTGATTTGATATCTTTGTAGGTAGTTAGAGCATCTTATGAGAACTAAAGCTTTAGAAGTATCTTTGAATTAAGGATTTTTATACGCTGGGTAAGAGAAACTAGTTTATTAATATTGATTGATTTATTTTTGACATGTGGATTCTGAGTATGAATTTGAGATTTTTGTATATTGAATTGATTTAGTTATTTGATTGATTGGAAACTTTTATTTGTGGAACTCATTTATATAGGATTATCCAATTTGCTCGACCCGAGGTCTGTTTTAAACCTGAACATGATATTATGAACAAAGGAAGATATGGAATCACCTAGATAGGAAGATTGGATAACCTATTGTAGAGAAGATATGTTGGGGTATGGTGTTGTGTGGTATCACAAAACTATCATGTGCTAAGTTTAAATTTGAAGTCAATGAGCACCATTGATTAAGGTGTTGAGCACCACCTCCTGATTGTTGGATGCTCACTTGACAGTGAGTTCCAATCCTCCAGGACGTTGGGCGCCACCTTAAAATTGTTGGGCACTCACTTAACAGTGAGTTCTAGAGAGATTGGTGTTGGGCCTTGTGATGCTAGGCACCACCTATAATTTAATTCAAGGGTGCCAAAGGCTTAGGGTGTTGGGCACCAAGGAGTTCCCTCTAGCTGTGTAATGGACGAATTTTCATATTTTAGCTTTTACAATGTTGTATATGTTTTGATCAATTAATAATGGATGGTTTATATGTGAAAAAGAGGATGATTGGAATGCTTAATATAGTTTGAAATAATTGAAAATTGTATTATGGTTTGATATGAATGATGTGGAATGAGAATGTAATGATTCATAGGGTGGGAATACTATTATGTGTGATGATGAGTGAAGTGTATTGACATCATAGTTGGAGTAAGACTATCTTGACTCAACTAATATTGGACTCATATAGAAAGATACGCGAGAGCTGGAGGATATTATTATATGTATGTAGATTTGGCACGAGATTGAATCTTACAGATATAGGATTTACCCTGTCATACTATTTGGTAGGGGATGTGGCCGCCCAACCATGATATAGTTGTTGCCCCTGAGAGGTATGAGTGAGTTATGACAGATGTATATTTGTGTGTGAAAGAGCCATGATGACCTTTGTAGATATGATATTCTTTAGACATTGATGATTGAGTGTAGGGGTGGCAAAACGGGCCAACCCGACCCGTTTTGGCCTGGCCCGCCAAAAACGGGTCGGGCCAAGCTGGTCCACCTCCAATAAACGGGCTGGATCTTGTAACTCGTTCCGTCTTAGGGTGGGTTGACTCGCCTATTTTTTGTTTTTAATTTTTTTTAACTTTTTTTAAATTTTTGTTATAAATCTAATATATATATATATATATATATATATATATATATATATATATATATAAAAAAAAAAATTACTATTTTTTATTTTTTTTTAATTTTAAAAAAAAAAAAAAATTATATTTTTATTTTGTTATATAAAAAAAAAAAAAAAAAGAAAAAGCCAAACCCACATCCTCCCACCTATTACCATTTCTATTCCAAACGAATTATCAACCAACTAGTAGTAATAAGAAATGTTTTTGCAAAGATTTAAACAACTTTATTTGACTCTCTCCTTATCTCAAGTTTCAAAACTCGTATCTAAATATGTCCACGTCTTACACCACCAATCATAAAATTGTTCCCATTGAAAATCACAATGCATAATGAGTTGGATTGCCTCGTGGAAATCAGATTCAACGATGGTACTATATATGGATAGATACATTATGAGCCACAATCATCATGCAATCAACCATGTCCCACAACTATTTCTTCATAATAGTGTTAAAACCAATTCATCTAAAAATAAAAGCACGGACAACGCCTCCCTTAGAATCTCAAATCACTCTCTTGCGTGTACTTATAATTGTTGAATGAAACAACTCTACCACAATTTACTTAGCAAATCCATTTGGTGGAAAATCCAAACACCTTAATTAACGGATCATGCAATTTCAATCATATCTCTTACATAGTTGATTTTCAAACTTGAATGAACATCACGAATTTAAAGATTGAATATGACCAACAAGATGGGAAGAAGATACGTCTTCTTGCACAAAACAATAATTAGATACGTATGAATTCATTTAGCTAGTGGTTTAAATGTGATTAGTGTACCGTACCTAGCCAAATTCTACCAAGTAAACAGTGTGCATATCGAAACCGCCTAGTACCCGGACATCACCAACATAAGCCATATAGGCAAGTAGTCGGTCGAAACCGACTACTCGAATGAACTTAAGCTAACATCGATGCCCCCGCGTTCAATAGGTCTCAAGGGCCTGGGTTGGGGCCCAGGCCCATTCGTGGCCCATACTACAGCCCATGTCAAAACCCAGCCCATGAAATGGTCAAACGTCATTAATGCCCTATAAATACACGTGGACCCCATCATTTAAAGGTACGCATTCATTAATAACTGATCTGACTCTCTAAGAGCTTTGACTTACTTGAGCTTCGGAGATTCTTCTGCAGGTAACCCCTCCTGGGTTCAAGTTCACATGTATCAACCGGGAAGAGGCCAACTGAAGAGAGAGCGGACTACATGGTAAGGTGACGCTTGTGTCTAACCTCTTATTTGTTCTCTGCAGGAACAATTAGGTTGGATGGACTTGCTTCGAAAATAATTATTATATTTTTAAGAAAACAAAAATGATTTTATTTTTAATATATATATTATAAAATATAATTTTTATATTAAATTATTTCACTTAAAATTAAAACTAATTTTATTAATATGACTTAATTTTTATTAATACGTTTTTATTTTTTATTTATTTTTTAAAATTGTAAAGTAGATTAAAATGACTCATTAATGTAGAATAGGGTTGAGCTGTAATGGGGAAAACAACAAACACAAATAATATACCAGAGAATGCAGTGGATATAATTTCTCCTAACTTGCAAGAATATATGAGGAGCAATAATAAAAGAGCAGCAATAATAAATCACCAAAGGCACAAATAAAGGCACCAAGATTTTTAATGTGGAAAACCCCTCAAATCAAAGATAAAAACCACGAGTCGTCCAGACCAAAGAAATAGATCCACTATGATCAACAAGATTACAAAAGAGTCTCAATCAATAGCACAAATTAGTGTCAACACCCAACCAAATAACAAAGCAATAAAGCTTTCAAAATAGAGAAGAACAAGAGAGGAAAACCTATAAAATCACTGCTGTAGTGCGAAATTAATATCTCCCAACTCAGACCTCGTATCAACGATCTGACCGGTCAGAATGAAGAGCAATGAGTCCCGAACCTGCTGTAAATATTTCAGCGCGATCCAACAGTGAACGAATCCGCAGTGCCTAATTTACGGTGACAACTCTGTGAAAAATGTGAACAAAACTTTCCCTCTACCTCTCCCTCTATGTGTTAGGGCTTTCAGTCTGTTCTAACTCTATTATTCTGCCTCTCTATTTATTTTATAGCCCCTCTCCACTAGGTTAAGTGAGACACAGGCTTCTCAAGTTTTGGGCCTTTTCTCCACATAGGAAGGGAGCCTAATACCCAACAAATCTCCCCCTCACAACTATGTGGAGATAACCGCCAAACCGGCGATCTCACAACAAACTTCAAACTTCCCTCTTGGCAATGATTTAGTCATCATATCAGCACCATTATCATTTGTATGAACCTTTTCTAACTCTAACAACTTAGCATCCAAAGCATCACGTATCCAATGATACCTCACATCAATATGTTTGGATCTAGAATGAAAAGTTGGATTTTTACCAAGATGGATAGCACTCTGACTATGCACAAATAATGGATAGTTGTTCTGCATAAAACCAAGCTCCTGCAAGAATTTCTTCAACCATAGCAACTCTTTGCATGCTTCAGTAATAGCAATGAACTCTGCCTGTTCAAAACACTCAGGTTCTCCACCGCCAGTCAAGGTTATGTACTCATCACAAGAATACCTTGTAGAAGGTTGTTTCTGTCTATTAGATCTCCTGAGTTGGACTTGAGGTAGTTGAGGTACATCACCAAGATCATCATCATGTTCCTCTTGAGCATCATCAATTGGAACCTCTACTCCACTTCCAACCTGTTGATCATCAACATCACCATGTTGCTCATCATCTTGAGCTTTCGTTTCAACATTCTTCAAATTGTGAGCGGATAACCTCATTGGATTACCATTAGTGAGATTACTATCTTTCTCGGGTGTGGTCTTCTCCACCTTATCAATGTCTTCAATGGTCTGGTCTTCCATGAATTGTACATCACGACTTCTAACAAGCTTCTTCTCAACATGACATAAAACCTGTAGCCAAATTCATACTCACCATAGCCAATAAAGATACATTGCCTTGTCTTTTTATCTAACTTGGATCTTTCATCCTTAGGAACATGAATAAATGCCATGCAACCAAAGACATGCAAATGATCATAGCTAACATTCTTACCAAACCAAATTTTGTCTGGCACCTCAGTATTCAAAGCAACTACGGGACTGAGATTAATAACATGCACAACTGCAAGCAATGCCTCCCCCCAAAAGTGCTTAGGCAACTTTGCTTCCGAAAGCATACATGTAACCCTTTCAACCAAGGTCTTGTTCATCCTCTCTACTAGACCATTCAACTGAGGAGTTTTAGGAGGAGTCTTCTCGTGTCTAATATCATGCTGCTTGCAATAAACATCAAAGGGTCTACGATACTCACCACCATTATCACTACGGATGTATTTCAGCTTTTTGTCTGATTGCCTCTCAACCATAGCATGGAATTCCTTGAACTTTTCAAGTACTTGATCTTTCCACTGAAGTGCATAGACCAATAGCTTCCTGGAACAATCATCAATAAAAGTAACAAAGTAAAGTGCACCACTAAATGACTTTACCTTTAATGGGCCATAAACGTCAGAATGCACCAATTCAAGCAATTCTGACTTCCTTGAGGGAGGATGCTTCTTAAAAGATACTTTGGTTTGTTTACCAGCCATGCAATGAGAACATTTCTCCAATTCTGCATTCCTCAATCCCATAAGCACATCCTTTTTAGCTAAGCAGTTAAGCCCTTTCTCACTTATATGACCAAGCCTCCAGTGCCACAAAGATGCCTCCATATACATAGCATTCACACGGTCTTTAGCAACCAAAGCTTTAGTCCAGTACAATTTAGATTGTTTCTCCCCTTTGGCCATAACCAAGTTACCTTTAGTGAGCTTCCATTTACTAGAACCAAAGTGATTGTCATAACCACAATCATCAAGCAACTGCACAGAGATTAAATTAAAACGGACATCTGGAGCATGTTTGACTCCTTTAAGCAACAACTGCACTCCCATGTTGGTTTGCAGGCAAACATCACCAACACCAATCACTTTAGACTCACTATCATTACCCATCTTCAACACTCCAAAATCACCAGAAGTGTAAGATGTGAAGAATTCCTTCCTAGGTGTAACATGTAGTGTAGCACCACTATCAATAATCCACATGCTCTCATCAAATACAAGATTAACGGACTCAAAGTCATGAAGAAGAACAAGATCACCATCTGTAGCAGTAGTGACACGATCATCATCATCATGATCATTTTCTCTCTGTTTGCCCTTCTTGTCTTTGTTCTCCTTTTTCCACTTAAAACATTATTTATGAATGTGCCCAATTTTATGAAAAAAATGGCACTCTAAATTCTTGTATCTTGACTTGGACTTGCTCATACTCTTCTCTCTACCACTTTTATGTTCCTTTTTTTGACTTCTCCTCCTAGCTTCTTTAACAAGCACCTCAGACTGAGATGAAGAACCATGTGCCTTCCTTCTCATCTCTTCATTAACAGCACCGCTCTTTGCTATCTGAAAAGAAACAACACCATTCAAGGCAAAGTTCGTAATTGAAACCCGAAATACCTCCCAAGAATCTGGTAGAGTATTAAGCAACCATAATACTATAACTTCGTCATCAAACTTTATGTCCATTCCTGAAAATTGATCCAGGAGCCCTTGAAACTCATTTAAGTGATTAACCTCAAATTCATCAAGCAATTTAACAAATATAATTTATTATTGCCCAACTTAGAAGCATACAAAGACTCAATCTTCTCCCACAAAGCTCTGACATGTGTCTCATTAGCAATATGATTATAAACATTATCTTCAACATATTGTCAAATAAAACCACATACCTGTTGGTGCTCAAAGTCCCATTCTTCTTCAGACATAGAATCTGGCTTCTGTGTAGTAAAGACCGGAAGATGCAATTTCTTGACAAATAATAAATCTTTCATCTCGCCCTTTCACAAATGATAATTTGTACCATTCAAAGCAACCATCTTTGCATTTGCCTCCATCATTCAAGCAAGTAAATATAGCCCAACCAAGAGCTTTGATACCACTCTGATGGGGAAAACAACAACACAAACAATATACCAGAGAATGCAGCGGATATAATTTCCTCTAACTTGCAAGAATCTATGAGGAGCAATAATTAAAGAGCAACAAAAATAAATCACCAAAGGCACAAATAAAGGCACTAAGATTTTTAATGAGGAAAACCCCTCAAATCAAGGATAAAAACCACGAGTCGTCCAAACCAAAGAAATAACTCCACTATGATCAACAAGAATACAAAAGAGTCTCAATCAATAACACAAATTAGTGTCAACACCCAACCAAATAACAAAGCAACAAAGCTTTCAAAATAGAGAAGAACAAGAGAGGAAAACCTATAAAATCACTGTTGCAGTACAAAATTAATATCTCCCAACTCAGACCTCGTATCAACGATCCGCTCGGTCAGAATGAAGAGCAATGAGTCCCGAACCTGCTGTAAACATTTCAGCACGATCCAACGGTGAACGAATCCGCAATGCCGAATTTACGGTGACAGCTCTGTGAAAAACGTGAACAAAATTTTCCCTCTACCTCTCCCTCTATGTGTTAGGGCTTTCAGTGTGTTCTAACTCTACTGCTCTGCCTCTCTATTTATTTTATAGCCCCTCTCCACTAGGTTAAGTGAGACATGGGCTTCTCAAGTTTTGGGTCTTTTCTCCACATAGGAAGAGAGCCCAATACCCAACAAGCTGTGTGTATGAGCATTTGAAAGCTTTGCGTTGGTTAAATGAAACATTGTCACTTTAACCAAGGATCAGACGAGGAAGAAGGAATAGAATAAAAGTAAAGTTATGTCCTGCAAGACAAAGGTAGCAAGCAAAAGGAAACAAAGTGTAATTAAGTTGCCGATGAAGTTGTTGGACTAGCTAGAGTCCAAGCGCTAGGAACAATAGAGGCCACAACTAAAAAACGTGATGATGCATGTGTCTCATTAGCAATATGATTATAAACATTATCTTCAACATATTGCCGAATAAAACCACATACTTGTTGGTGCTCAAAGTCCCATTCTTCTTCAGACATAGAATCTGGCTTCTGTGTAGTAAGGACCGGAAGATGCAATTTCTTGACAAATAATAAATCTTTCATCTTGTCCTTCCACAAATGATAATTTGTACCATTCAAAGCAACCATCTTTGCATTTGCCTCCATCATTCAAGCAAGTAAATATAGCCCAAGCAAGAGCTCTAATACCACTCTGATGGGGAAAACAACAACACAAACAATATACCAGAGAATGCAGCGGATATAATTTCCTCTAACTTGCAAGAATCTATGAGGAGCAATAATCAAAGAGCAGCAATAATAAATCACAAAAGGCACAAATGAAGGCACCAAGATTTTTAACGTGGAAAACCCCTCAAATCAAGGGTAAAAACCACGAGTCATCCAGACCAAAGAAATAGCTCCACTATGATCAACAAGAGTACAAAAGAGTCTCAATCAATAACACAAATTAGTGTCAACACCTAACCAAATAACAAAGCAACAAAGCTTTCAAAATAGAGAAGAACAAGAGAGGAAAACCTATAAAATCACTGTTGCAGTGCGAAATTAATATCTCCCAACTCAGACTTCGTATCAACGATCCGATCGGTCAGAATGAAGAGCAATGAGTCCCGAACCTGCTGTAAACATTTCAGCGCGATCCAACGGTGAACGAATCCGCAGTGCCGAATTTACGGTGACAGCTCTATGAAAAACGTAAACAAAATTTTCCCTCTACCTCTCTCTCTCTCTATGTGTTAGGACTTTCAGTGTGTTCTAACTCTATTGTTCTGCCTCTCTATTTATTTTATAGCCTCTCTCCACTAGGTTAAGTAAGACATGGGCTTCTCAAGTTTTGGGTCTTTTCTCCACATAGGAAGGGAGCCCAACACCCAACAAGTTGTGTGTATGAGCATTTGAAAGCTTTGCGTTTGTTAAATGAAACGTTGTCACTTTAACCAAGGATCAGATGAGGAAGAAGGAATAAAACAAAAGTAAAGTTTTGTCCTTCAAGACAAAGGTAGCAAGCAAAAGAAAACAAAGTGTAATTAAGTTGTCGATGAAGTTGTTGGACTAGCTAGAGTCCAAGCACTAGGAACAATAGAGGCCATAACTAAAAAACGTGATGATGCAAGTTCTCATGAAGCAACTAAAATCATTGTTGTGGTAGCAATTCAAGAATATGTTGAACCTCCTCCATAATATGCTAAGAGGAAAAAACTTGCAATAACCTTAAGAGACTTAAGAAGATGAAAGGATCCCAAGTTCACCTCAAGTCCTTTTGTACCATACTTCTCAAATAGAATTAAGTTTGATACAAAAGTGGACACATACTAAACTATAAGAAAAAAGAAAGCAAAAAGAAACATTTGTGAGAAAACGAAAAAAGACGTTATTGTTGCATTAGCTATCTTACATAATCATGTCAACATTGTCCATGTAGTTTCATTGTGTTCTTGGTAGTCCTCATATTATTGTTACTTAAATGTTAAGTGGAACTAGGATATAGTTTTACGTTGTCTCACTCACGATGGTGAAGAGTGGGGACTAAACCAGAGAACAAACAAAAAATAAATAATTTGATTCAAAGTTAATTGTGCTTTTAGACCAGAAAATCCAAGTGTTTGGACTTGTTTTTCTATTTACAAGCATTTAACTTAGAAATCATATATCTTTAATTTAGATCGTTCAAATACCGCTCAAACCTGGCCCGATGATATTTGACTTATGCCCTTGGATTGAACTTTGAATATTGTAATGCTAACTTCATCCCACCAATTAAAATACTTTCGGAAAATATTTTCCGTCAAAAGAGGAAATGTATATGCTTTTCGAAAAAAGAAAAATTCAAATTATTTATTGCGTTTCGAAAAAACAAAAAATTCTAAAAATGATGGGTACAGGTTATGGGTGGAGGAAGTAATTGGCTATTTGTAATCACTTGGTAAAATATCGATTCTCGTAACCGACTTGGATGGTACCAATTCTATTGATAGATCACACCTTTAAAGAGTTTATATGTTAATACAATCCTTACACTTACAAAATCAATAAGAAAAAGGGAAAATCTTACCCACATTAAATTGTTCACGAGAGCACATAATTTTGTCGGTGAATACTTCACTCCCTATATCATATTTTCTCATTTTTTTTTTAAAACTGCTTTTTTACACAATCACCATAGTTTCTATATAGTTTTTACTTAATAGAATTTTTTATCCCAATATTTAAAAAGTTTATTTCATATTATATCAATTTATTTTTCTCAATTTAATTTTTATTTTATTTTATAAAAGTCAATATAATCTGTACTATTAAATTAATTAGACACTATTTAAAATATCATGACGTGTGTGACTCCGAATTTCTCTTAGTATTGATTGTCTGTCACGGCATTCCCTGTGTTGTGAAAATTGTTTGATGGGTGACGTTTAGGGAAAAGAATTTTAATACGGAGGAATGAACTTTGCAATGTAATTTAATGTCATGTCACTGTGTGTTTCTTAACACAATAAATACACTTTCAAAGAATCTAGCCGGTTCACACTTTAAGATATGTCTATTTTTCTAAATAAATAGGAATACGTAACTAAATAAAATTTTAGTAGATAAGTTTACTACTGCTATCTATTACACCTAATTTTCTTTAATGAATATTACACCTAATTTTCTTTAAACATTTTAATCATGAAATTAAGTTCTTAAATTTTAGTGACTACATGAACTATTTTTCAGTCAAATTTTCAACTTGCCATTAAATTAATTTCTTACAAATTAGTTAGTAAGTATTGAAATTAGAGATGTAAAAATAGAAGGAGTGGGCATGGATTGGATTTTTAATGATTCAATTTACATCCATTTTATATCTAAATAATTGGTTAGATTTTCAACCCAAATCTATTTTTTTTTGTAAAACTAGTTTAGATTTTTTTTAAAATCCAGATCCAAATATTTGGATCAAGATTTAAATCGAGTCCAAATATTTGGATCAAGTTCAAAATCCAGAATTCATTTTTTATAAAAGAAATTTAAATTGAATTTTCTAAAACTTGCGTCCTTAACACCAACATGACTCAGTCCGTACAGGTCGTCGGGCACGACTCATTTGAGTCGTCAGGCCGACCCATCCTAGTCCATCGGAGTCTTCGGGCCTGATGGGTTCGTTCGGGTCATCGGGTTCACCTAGCCCATTCGGTTCTTCAGGCCCACTTGGCCCATTTGGTTCTTTGAGCCCGCTTGGCCCGTTCGGTTCTTTGGGCCTGTTTGGCCCATTTGGGTCTTCGGGCCTGCTTGACCCGTTTGGGTCTTCGGGCCAACCTGACCTATTTTGGTCATTGGGCCCGCTTGGCCTGTTCGGATCTTTGACCTACCTAATATGTTCGGGTCTTCGAGCACGCTTGACCCTTTCAGAACTTTGGGCCCGCCTAATCCGTTTGGATCTTTGGGTCCGCCTGGCCCATTCAGGTCTTCGAGCCCGCTTGGCCTATTTGGGTCTTCGGGCCTCCCTGGTCCGTTCGGGTCATTGGGCCTGATCAACTCATCCGGTTTGTCGGGCTCGCCCTCTTATGGCATCGGGCTCGCCTGACCCTTCAGGGTCGTCGGGCCTGCCCGGTCCGAACAGGTCATCGGGCTTGCCCGATTTGTACAGGTCTTCGGGCCTGCCCGGTCCGTACAGGTCGTCGAGAAAGACCCTCCCGAGTCTGAATTTAGCCTAGTCCATCTCAACCTTTATCTTAACCCAACTAAAAATTGAAACTGAAAATTTGGATTGGATTTTTTGGATTATCCATATTTGAAAATCTTGATTTATAAAATGGATATCCAATTCATAAAATATATAAAATGTATATTAGATTGAAATCCGGATCCATTAAATGGATTTTAAATGGATTGGATTTTTAATAAAATGGATTTTAAATGGATGAATCAAAGTAAAAATGGATTGGATCAAGAAAATTAGATTTTTTGCCCAGCCCTAAAAAATAGATTTCGATCTTGTTCTATATGATTTCCAATTGAGTTTGAATGAAAAACATTTAAATGTTTTTATTGTGGGTTATATTGAATTTAACCTACGAGTTAAACTGTAACATCCCATTTAAATAATAACCTTAATTAAATGAAACGTCATACAAAATAATATAAATAGCAAAGTCATGGAGTTTAATGTCACTCCTTACAATTATCTAAAATAAACTAGGAAAGAAACCAAGGCACACCACGATGACAATATGAGAAAGAACTTTAACAGTATTCAAAATAAATGCTCAAAGAGCAAGATAATACAAGGGCTACGACCCAAAAAGGAAACTCGTAGATAGGTGGGATTTGACCCGAGACGAACTAAGCAGCAAAATCTCCATCACCCTAATGACTACGGCGAGTTCTCGCATCTGCTCACATCAATAAATTGATGATCATCGTAAAAGGAGAAAACCACACATAGAACATAAAAACAAGTAGAAAGGGTAAGCTAGAGTAGAAAATGATTTATCATACCATTGCATACAATTTTATAGCCAAAGATACATACATCAACCAAGCATGTGATGCCTCGTAAACAAGACACTAAGACTCAAGACACGACTTATCCGGATACATATAATTAGTTGGATTCACCAAGTGATTGCACTTGTGGTGACCTCTACTGCTCTGCAGAGCCAATTGCCAATGGGTTTCACCCTACCACTCACAAGGTTAGCCTTCAAACATCTAAGGCCATTATCCTGCCAAAGACTAAGGCCTCCTGCTACCTCACCACTTGAGTAAGTACGCTCTACGTGAGACTAATTGACTCTTTAGAGTGTTAGGATGCAATCCTTACTTGAATCCTTACTAAATTATATAATGAGGCACCACCACGAAACTCATGGAATTACGTCCTAAGCATGAGGCACCACCATGAGCTCCCACTAACAGGGTCATGGAATTACGTCCTGACCATGAGGCACCACCACACAACCATCGTGGAATTATATCCTGACCAATGAGGCACCACCATGAGATCTCACCTAGAGATTAATGGAATTACGTCCTGACCATACCAAAAATCATGTCTCACCAACCAACGTAATATTATCATGCATGCCCAGCTCATGCCAACATCTATAATCAATCATCCATTCATGTTCCATGCCAAGATCATACCAAACTCACCAATTTCATCCCATGATTCGCCCAAAACATGCATATTCACAACCTTCATGCTTAAAATAGAGAAAATAAGCCAATCGTGCCACCAACAACAGATATATAAGAAAACAGCGAGAATCTGCGTCAAGTCTCGCTCAAGCTAGGAGCCATCGCTTAGGCGAGAGGAGTAGTCTCGCTCAAGCTGCAGGCTCTCGCTTAGGCAAGACTGCGAATAGAGGCCCTGGGAGCTTTTGCAAACTCTCGCTTAGGCGAGACCATCTCACTTGAGCGAGATGGTTTGTTGCTCAAAATTTAGTTTCCCGCCTGAGCGAGCGTTCGAGTAAAAACCCCTGGGCGAGCTTCTGCTACTCTCGCTTAGGCGAGACGAGCTCGCTTGGGCGAAAATAGCAGTTCTCGTCCCATATTTCATGCGGCTATTGCAACACACCAATCCAAAACAATATTGAGTTCATTCTCATCTGAACCCAAGCATCATATAGACATATTAATCACAAAACAGAAGCAAAATGACCAACATACCACAAAAATGTTAAAACCCTAGCTCCCCTTACTTGGAAAATGCTAGTAAAAGACTTCGACACCTAAGCCCACGAACTCAATAGCTCTAAGAGCAGATTTAAGAGCAGGAAACAGTGGCATGGAATGAAAACGAGGTTACTACTATGAACCACTATCAGGAACCACGAAAAAAAACCAGTTGAAGAAGAAATAGTTTGGGCTGAAGAACAACTTACGTGGAGTAGAGCAGGGGTTGAGCTAACTTGAAAAGGGTTAGAGACCAAACCCTTGTAGAGCTTCTGTTAAGAGGAAAGAATAGAGTAAGGTGGCTGTTTTTTTCGCAAGTGATTGCAGAATGGGAAGTGAAAGGCAGCTTAGGGTTCTGAAGTCCCTAAGTGGACTGACTTTAGGCCCACTAAGAGGCCAAGCCCTACACTTATAAGGCAGAAGAAAATGGAGCCTTACATAAACGAATTCGAACTAAATTGAAGATGAATTCATCAACAATTTGTTAACAACAATTCTTTATTAATTTTGTATTATTTTTAAGTTTTTATTTCTTATAATTATTTACTACTTTAGTTGATAATTTGATATTTATAATAATGTTTGGTAAAACATATCAACACTTTTGATCATATTTTTATAAAACAACGAGTCAAATCAATTTATTTTGATTATACTACCATAAATATATAAAATAAATTAAAAAATAATATTTTTTAGTGAGCCGATCTACTAACCTAATCATTTATGGTGAATCGGTTAGATTACAAAACTTTTAGTTCATTAAAAGAGAAGTTAGATTAAACTGATTCACTTTTAGTTCAACCCCTAATTGAATGTCTCATTAGTCAACTGTGCCCACTTTGTAGAGTTGATGGAAATAATAGGTATTTAAGTTAAAATTAATTCTTATATGAGATAATTATAGAAATTTAGTCATATTGTCAAATGAGATATTTTAACTTATAAAGAAGTTATGTGATTTTTTTCTTACATTTTTCTATTTTCTTCTTTAAAAGTATTTTAGGAAGAAATATGTTAAAATATATTTGAAATGATACAATAAGGCCTGTAATTTTATAACAATGAAAGATTTGTTTATGAATTATACTCCTATCTTTACAATTTATTTTAAAATTATTGTAATTATTATCGGTCTTATATTTTATATGTGTTTTCCTGTAAGATTTTATTTTTCATAGAAAGCTTATAAATAATATTTTCTATGGAAGATGGAAAATGTCGACGAGAGAGTTATTCACTGTTTTAGAACCTTGATGTCTTAGGTGATGCCACCAAGAGCAATAAAAGGTTAATCATGTTAGATTATTTCCCCACTTTTATATATATATATATATATATATATATATATATATATATATATATATATATATATATATATATATATATATATATATATATATATATATATATTTTT
>Ga0214543_1009399_pt1 | contig 15216 bp, 11 predicted proteins | sample CNSS2metaG_FD_160094 | JGI IMG/M metagenome (GOLD analysis project Ga0214543, IMG submission 160094) | Root nodule microbial communities from cowpea collected in UCLA plant growth center, Los Angeles, California, USA - CNSS2 | ecosystem: Host-associated > Plants > Roots > Nodule | place: USA... | reverse complement strand
TATTCAAACCATTCGAAAATACATAAGAGTTCAGTGGCTACATCTAACCCCAACAAAAATGGGTTTAGCTCTCCATTGTCATGGAGAGCTCAAGCTTACAAAATGGAAATGGAAGAGGGAGGAGACAGAAAGAGGAAGATGGAGCTGTTCCCACAAGCCCTAGCAGACCTCCAAGCGCTCCAAGACGTGTTGTTCGTGCTCCAAAATGTCCAAGATCCTTTTCCCCTCGCGAAAACAGAAGAAAAGGAGCCAACTTGCCACATCAGCGAACAATGGCGCCTGGCGGCAGGGTCTCACCGCCAGGCGGTATCGGGCAAACAGGGGGCAAAACTGGCAGCTACCGCCCGGCGGTGTCCAGTTACCGCCAGGCGGTTCGTAACAGGGGCGCCTGGCTGGCGCTTGGTTGGCGCTTGACTGACGGTCTGTTTCGCGTGGCGCTTGCTTCGTGTCACCAGGCGCTTCCTGTTGACATTTTTCTTCTTCTCCTTGCTATTCCGAGTCACTCATTAATCTGGATTTTTGGACAAAGCTTCCCATCTACAAAAAGGACACAAAAATGGGGATTAGTGGTATATTTAGATAAATATAACCCAAAATGTATTTATTTACAAAAGTAAGGTAAAATTGAGGATTAAGTAGGTTAAAAGCTTTGGAAGAGATGATTTTGCTAATGAAATATAGCTTGGATAATGGTAAAAATTAACATTATCACTTCCTGAAGTACATTCTGAACAAGTCGGGAGGGTATTGAGGTTGGTGAATCATTTTGTCCAGAGGGGGAAGACAATGACGTCAATCTGGCCCGAGCACATTGGGATGCCATAAATGAAGGTATAGATTCATTAACATTAGGTTGCATAAGGATAACAATGGGGGGTTGGGAAGGCATGGGTTGAACAATGGGGGGTTGGGATGGCATGGGTTGATCAATCGAGGGTTGAGAAGGGGTTGATTCGGCTATTAATGGTTGGGAAGGAATTGGAACAACATTGGTAGGGGATTGAAGTATGGGTGTTTTTTCTAATGGTAACTTAAGAACATATTTTGGTCGTCTTCCTTTCATTGTCCACTTTTTCCTCTTTTTGGCAGTAGGAATGTCCTTATTACATCTTGATGACATATCTATAACTGCACAGAAGAAAATAAACAAGGATGAAATTAATCCCCTCTTATAAGAGCCTAAGACAAATGGTTGGTGGCAAAAGGGCTCAAACGAATATGGAACATAAAGAGTAAAATGGCTCAGAGCCTATAGTTCCCTTAGATAAATGTATAGTTTCAAAACCTCGTGAGAATCCTTAATTAAAAGGGTCAAGCCACACTTATTTTCCTTCTTTTTTTTAGGCTGAAGGCAGTTCCTGCAGTATGAAAATACCTATTAATTAACTCTATAAGAGGCATCGAGACTCAAACATGCATGACAATATCAAGTCCAATTTAATATACATGAATGCCATGCTATTTTTCTTTTCCAGTTAATATAGTAGTCATGGACTCTACATATGTGCAACTTTCAGATACATACCAACCATAAAGCCAAGCATTTGCTCAAAATATTAAAACAAAATTGTTGGGTTTTGCTTTTGCAGAATGAGATTGCTAGGCAGACATATTTTGAGTACAGAACTCCTAAGAAGAAAACCTTTGCTATTTTTATACCCTATGGGGTGGAAATTGAAGCTCCTAATGTTCTATTGAGGAAACCAAACTCAAAGCTTTATCTTTGCTGTTTTTTCTGGTCTAGATGCCCTTTCAGAACTTATGATATCTCTTGCCTTCCTTAATTTATTTTTTAAAGTTGTTTTCTGGTTTTATAAGTTGTTACGCTTGATTATAAGTGAATCAAAAAATGTGAAAAGGTTTAACTTTGTTATTTTCACTTGTTTATTTACTAAGTAGGGTAGCCAAATGGAAAGAGCAGATAGATATAGCTAAAGTAATAATGTCTAGTATTTCAAAAAATCATTCTAGCTAAAGAAATTCACATGATATTTGATATCTAACAAACATCTTTTGCTTGTTGTAGCATGGTTGAGCTCAAAGAAGAAACTCAACATTGGTATAGTGTCTCCCTATGCTGGCCAAGTTATTGTTATTCAAGAGAAACTTTTATGATTAGATCAAGTTTGCTCTTTTATTCATTTGCTTTGACTATCTTTAATATAATAAATATTCACAAATTGTGTAGAAAGGTGGGGTATATTTCTCTTTTTAGCAGAGCAATGGTTATTAGTAGTATCCACTAGTTATATCATAAAGTGGGGCAAGCAATTACACATATCAACATCCATCACAGTCCACAAAAATTTGAGGGAATTTCATTTGAGATACTTGTGGTTTGAACATTGTTGCTCTAAAAGCCACACAACTAAGGTTTCCTTAGTATCAGAAACCATTAAATACTTGGATTTTTAAGTCCAATACAGAACCTAATTAATCTGTGTAACTAATTTTCAACTCATAACAATGGATTTTCCTTCATTTGATTTGAAAAAAGAATATGAGACTTGTTTTGTTGACTCCTAAATGATGTTAGAAACTTGTAAATTAACTATTTGACAATCATAGCTTCCCATTATCTAAGCAGATTGATAACTTAGTGGTTAAGTATGTTAGGAGAAACTACTACATAAATCATATTCAGTTTAAGAATATAATTTAGTCATGTACTAAGTTTATTAGCAAATAGTGATTATGATAATTGCAGTCTCATTTTATACTTTTAGAGTCGTAGGAAGTAGTCTAGATAGATTAAGGTTGTTGTTTTAAGGTTAGCCTATTTTTGTGCTCTATTTGGTTGTTAAGTAGTGTAGTTTTTAGGTTCTTATAGGCATATTTTCTTTTAGCATTATGTTTTTACTCTTTATATGGGTTGTTTGAAGAACCTTATGGCAATAGTCCAGGAGAACTAGGCTAGGTATACAAAAGTGTCCTTCTTTAGTTCTTGAGTATTAAGGAAGTAAAACTCGGTCAAAAGCAAGCAAATGAGAACTAAAAATAAAGGAGATATAGAACACTTATATTCATAGTTAAATATACTTAAATATTAATAGGTAAGTTGCAAGTAAAAGTTAATAAATGTATTAAGTGTGAATTTCGCAATTAAACTTGCTTTTAGAGTTTCTTTACACTTGCTTATATGAATTTAGTGCAGTTTTATATTTATACATTTTTAGAATAGTTGGACAATGGTGTCTTAGCTTTAGATGGTCAAATTCTTTTTTGAGGTTCAGTAGTGTATTTTTCTGCTCTATTCAAGCAACTAGCGTAGTGGTATTCTTAAGTTTTAGCCTATTTTAGATTAGTCTTGCTTGTGCTGTACAGGGTAATAAGTATACAAGAGAAATTATAGTCATCCAAAAGTACTTAATACAAGTCGGGCCTTTCACATACAAAAGTCCAATCTAACAACAAAACTTCCAAACATGAATTGATTACAAATGATGAGAGTACGTCTATTCAGAATTATCATCATCCAATTCCATATCTTCATTGTATTCTTCTGACTCATTATCATCAAATTATCCTTCATCATCTTCTTCTTCTACATCATTGTCTTGAATTTCGTCTTCTTCAGTGTCTTCTTCTATTGCTTTGTCTTCTACTTCAACGCCATTTTCTAAATCTTGGAAGGCTAAAATAGGTTCAACTTCTATGATTTCATTGACGTGTGTTAATGACCCCATAGAAATCATCTTCACCTCCATCTATTAGCCCCTTTTACATAAACCCTACTATTTATTGTCTTTTTACCTTGACTCCATGCATCAATGTGGAACTTATGGCCATTAACATATAACGTGTGCCATTGTTTAACCTCGATAAAAGTACCTAACAATAAATCTCTCAAGTGTTGGTTTGTCACACTTAAAGCCTCATTGTAAACCTACATTACAACACACATTCAATGTCATTTTATTTATTAGATATTGAACAAGTTAATTTATTTTCAAGTACATACTTGATTCTTGAACCATTTAGGAAAATCAGCATGTACGCGACTAGAAGCAGTTGAGTCCTGAGATTGAAGGAATGACCTATTCAAATAAGTCATTTAGAAGGTTAATTTAATAAAAGAGTTAACTTTATTATAAGAAAGGAATGGATAGTTGGAAAATATTTACTCAAGGTATGGTTTCACTTCTTGGCAATTGATCAACACATGAACATGGACCGAATCTCATTCTCTCTAAGTTAACCAATGAATTGATGGTTTCTCGGAAGGACGAGTTGGATGGTTGAAGATGGATAACGATGGTAACCTTTGGCTTTCAACTCCCATTTCATTTCTACTACATCGCACTGACAACATATAACTTTTGAAATAATGGGAACAAAAATAAGTTATTTCTCGGTGTATGTAAGATGCACATATCGATCCTTCAATCCTTGCCTTATTTTTGATTGATCGCTTTGAATCTCCCATAAATCTATATAAATATAATAAATGGGTCATGCTTCACAATAGTTAAAGAAATGCATTTTATATGAAATACATTGATCATGTATTACCTTTCAAAAGGATACATCCACCTATATTGAACTAGGCCACCAAGTCTAGCTTCATATGCAAGATGAATTGGGAGATGTTCTATTGAATCAAAGAAGGCAGGGGGAAATACTCTCTCCAACTTGCAAAGAATTAGTGAAATGTTTTCTTCCATTTTAACCAAATCTTCATGCCTCAATGTCGTAGAGCATAAGTCTTTAAAGAAATGACTTATTTTGATTAGGGGATTCAAAGCATGCATTGGCAATGTACTAAATGCAATAAGAAGTAAGCACTCCATGAACATATGATAATCATGACTTTTCATGCCATGTATCCTTCCATTTTCAACATTAGTAAATCTTGCCAAGTTCGATGAATAACCATCAGGCACCTTGAGTTCTTTTATCCAACGACAAACTAATTTTGCTTCCTCTATACTTAAAGAGTAATTGGCTTTTGGCTTAAATCTTTTGCCATTAGCTAGCGATTTGAGCTCTAAGTCAGGGCGACTACAATACAAAGCGAGATCCATCCTTGCTTTCTCAATGTCTTTTGTTTTACCATTTACATTCATGACAATGTTCAATATATTGTCAAAGAAATTATTTTCTATGTGCATGACATGTAGGTTGTGTCATAAGAGATTATCTTTCTAATAAGGAAGATTCCAAAATATAATTTTTTTCCTCCAATTATAAAACTCGCCATATCCTTGTAATTTCGACAAACGAGGATTTTCCGTGACCATTGGTAAATCCCTTACTCTTCCCCAAACCAAATCAAGCGTCATTGTATGTGGTGGACAATCAGTTTCAACGTTCCCTTTTAAGAAGCCTTTTATTTTTTTTGAATGCATGACCTCTAGGTAAAAACCTACGATGTGAGTCAAACCAACAATTTTTTCCCCTATTTTCTAATGTAAAGGCTTTTGAATGCTTCATACAATGTGGACATGCCAATTTACCTTGAGTACCCCAACCAGATAACATCCCATATGCATGGAAATCATTTATAGTCCACATTAAATTGGCTCTCATGATAAAATTCTTCTTTCTTGAAATATCATATGTTTCTACACCAGTCCACAACTTCTTTAGATCATCCACTAAAGTTTCAAGATACACATCAATTCCTGCCTTTGGATTGCATGGGCCAGGTATTAGACAACTTAAGAACATAAATGGCTTTATCATGCACATTTCGAGAGAAAGATTGTATGGGGTGACAATTATTGGCCAACAAGAATAAGGGATTGTTGATTAAATGAATGGGTTAAATCCATCAGAGTATAAACCTAGGCGTACGTTGTGTGGATCGGCTGCAAAGTCTGGATGTACCCGATCAAAATGCTTCCAAGATTCACCATTTGAGGGATGACGCGCCCAAGCTACTTCTATTTTCGTGATGCCAAGACATGTGACCAACAATTTCCATTGATGCAAACAGTCTCTACAACCTTGGAATTAGAGGTAAATAGAACATTGTCTACACCGGAATAAGCTTTTTTATGTTTGCTCCTATGTTGCGATCACGATACCTAGGCTTTTCACAAAATTTGCATTGGAGAGGTGTTCCATCATTTTTCCCATATTCATTGTCATAAAATAGCATGCAACCTTGTATGCAACAATCTATCCTTCTAGCAATCAGTCCAAGCTTTGATACTAATCGTTTAACATTATAGTAATTTTTTGGCAAAGCTCTATTCATTGAGGTTATATCTCAAAGCATTTTTGTTATAAAATCTACACATTGGTCAAGTACATTCCAATTCGACTTGCATGCTAAAAGTCTAACACAAATTGATAATTTAGACTTTGATGATCCTTCAAATAATGGTTCATTTGACTCAACTAATACATTATAAAATCGTTGAGTTGCTTCATTTGGAGGCTTTTCTAAGTTCGTTTCTGGTATTTCAAATGACCCATGTTGTCTAAGAGCATCACACAACATGTCATGCATCGAGTTAATTGTTTCACCTTCAGTCACATGTATACCACTTCCTAAACCATCATGAACATTATGGGAATTATACTCTATGGATTCCCCATGATCAATCCAAATAAAGTAGTTAGACATAAAACCATGCTTGTAGAGGTGGACCTTGACTATTTGAACATCATAAATCCTTGTACACTCACATTTCTTGCATGGTCATTTAAGCTACCTTTCATTAATATAACTTTCTTGTTGACATGCTATTTCGACAAACTCTTCAACCCCAGTTACAAAAGTAGGTTTCAAACCTCTTCTACCTTTATACATCCTATCATACATCCAACCACGACTTGAAGGAAATGAAGTCATGATCTGTGTATTTTAAAAAGATACATATATATATATATATATATATATATATATATATATATATATATATATTAGAATATCTTTATGCTATCATGAATAAAGGGAAGGAAAAACTCTAATTCTGATTTACACCAGAACTAATGATACTTATGCAAATGTATTTATTTTTTTCAGTATAATAGGACTAGTGTAACTTACAAAAATGATAAATACAAAAAGAGACAAATCATTGAACCCATTGATCAATTAACACAGGTATACATAATAGCAAGGATCAAATTACTAGCAACCAATAAATACGATGAAACATCTATATAACATCAAATTATAAAGTGTATGGTGTAAAATCATGTATGAAGAAAAGCAAGGGGTTCTCAATATTAAAATAACAACAGTGATGAATACACCAAAAGTAACTTAGTAACAGTAAATAAAATACATGAAACTTAGTAACAGTAAATAAAATACATGAAACCTGGAACTTGAAAAAGATTCTAGCAACGCATAATTAACTTCATCCTACAAGATCCACCCAAGATGAATTAGGAAAGCAAAACAGTGTTTGGTGGATGAATTTTGAGGAGGCATTCATACCAATGCCATATCGAAAATAAGTTTATTATTATTTAGATTTCTTACATATATAATTTATTTAACTATCGTAGTGTTTATAGTATTTATTTCTTACATATATAATATATAATATGTGGTAAGTTTTTGTATCAGAATTTTAAATAGTAACAAATGGATGCACCCAAAAATAATAGATATTAGTCAAAAAGTCATCAATCTAGTACTAAAAAGAAGTTTTATGAGGAGAGTGTGACTTCAGGACCAGAACTTTAACCTTCTCACCAACAACAAAGCCAAGCAAGAATCTCAGATGGTGCAACTCTGTCCACAAAAAGAAAAGGGATAAATATGTGCATGAGTATAAAAATTGTGATCTAAGACAGATTGACACACCTTAAACTTATTAAAATCATGTGCTCACTAAGATAATACAAATTTCAATGTAAAATGCATCAATGCATATAAATGAAGTTCAGTCATGTGTACTTCTAGGTTAAAGGGTCTGGACATGTTTCTTTATGCATGAGCATGGGAATGAAATGCCTAAACATGATCAAATATGATGGACTCACAAAATCACCTATCAAACCAAGCTTGACAACACTTTTAATCAAAAAAATTGTTTCACAACACATGAAAATTGGTGCAGATTTCGTGTTTTGTTTGTGTGCTATGTATGAGATATTGTGTTTATATTTTGATCATGTATAATATGATGCAAACTAACTCTTAAAACACAAAATTTCCTAAGATATGCATGAATTCAAAAATTGCAAATTTGAACCTAGATGAATGCAAATTATCTACTACAAATAGATAAAATTATGCATGTCAATATAAATTATGAGTTCCTTGAACTGTGAATGGTGTGACAAAGTTCTAATACACTGAAATATGCAGAAAAAAGGATCACAATTGTCCAATAGCAACATACTCACAAAATAACTATGCAAGCCAAAATTTTCAAAAGAGAAACCATGCTAATTATGCCTATTTTTGTGCAATCATTGCTGGAAACGTATAACAGTGCATAAAATCATGGACCTATCATGTAAACATGTTTAATATGATGCAAATGAACTATGAAAACAAAAAATTTATCAAAAGAATGAATGCAAAATGAAATTCCCAATTTTAGCTAGACTAGAAAACCTAGAATGTAAAAATCTATAAAATGCATGGAATGGGATAATTGATGGCTCAAACATGATCCTATGCACTAAAAAACATGCTTAAATACAAAGAAACATACAGAATTGGCTAAAATACATAAAGAGTTCAATTCTTAAGTTATAACCTATTTTAGACTAGTCCAGCATGTGGTTTAGGTCTTAGAGAGTCAAAGGTCTAGTTTTATGCAATGTGAATGAGCTAAACATGTTTTGATATGTAGAAATTCATAAAATGATTTATCAAACTCAACCAAATACTCCAAATGCTCAAAATTCAGGTTTCAAACTAAATTAGACAACAAATGCATCCAAACTAGTTTTGATAGCATTTTAGAATATGTGTTTCATGTAGATTTTTTGGACTAGATGCAATGAAAAAGGTCTAGACATGTTTCTTTATGCATGAGCATGGGAATGAAATGCCTAAACATGATCAAATTGATGGAATCACAAAATCACCTATCAAAACAAGCTTGATAGCACTTTTAATAAAAAAAAGTGTTTAACATGAAAATTGGAGCAGATTTCATGCTCTGTTGTGTGCTTTGTACGAGATATTGTGTCTATAGTTTCAACATGTATAATATGATGCAAACTAACTCTTAAAACACAAAATTGCCTAAGATATGCATGAATTCAGAAACTGCAAATTTGAACTTAGAAGAATGCAAACTATCTACTATAAATGGATGAAATTATGCATGTCAATATGAATTCTGAGTTTCTTAAACTGTGAATGGTGTGAAAATTTCTAATACACCGAAATATGGAGAAATAAATATCACAATTGTCCAGTAGCTACAAACTCACAAAAACACTATGCAAACCACGATTTTCAAAAGAGAAAACCATGCTAATTATGCCTATTTTTGTGCAATCATGGTCGAAAACATACAACAGTGCATAAATGCATGGACCTATCATGTAAACATGTTAAATATGATGCAAATGAACTGTGAAAACAGAAAATTTATCAAAAGAATGAATGCAGAATGAAATTCCCAATTTTAGCTAGACTAGAAAACCTAGAATGTACTTAATGGGTCAAAATATATAAAATGCATGGACTGGAATAATTTATGGCTCAAACATGATCCTATGCACTAAATCTAATCATTATATTGTCCGATTCATCTTAATACTTAAACATCTTCTAGGGCTTCCCACTCTTAACCTTACAAGTCATAAGTTCCTTCCTAATACCACATTGATTCCACTATATATTTGTCCATACAATCAGATTCACTACTTAATACTCTTCCATATCGCAAGCCAATCTGCCCTTCTCAAGTCAACCACCAATCTGTTGGTCAACACTTGTCGCCTGGCGACAAATTGCCTTCCGCCAAGAAGTGCATCAGTTTCTGGGAAAATCCCAGATTTTGTTACACCTACAACCCTCCCCAAAATTTCCATAACGCGTTCCTATAATGGTTTACACAATTCAGCAAGTAACCAATACACCCAACACTAGTTATTATTAGTTTGAAAGGGTACCTACGATTTCTCAATTAAATATGTGCATCAATCATCCCTAAATTCCCAATCCCCAAATTCCAAACCCTAAAATTTATCCATACCAATTTTATTCCAATTAATTCAATTCATCGTGCCATTCAACCATTTATAGTATTTCACCAGTACATCATCAAGTATAGATTCACCCTCTCGGATCAGAATAGCCCAGAACACCCAAAAACATCAAAATCGAACCAATTTGGCTCGTGTCACCTGGCGGTTTCTGGAAAAATTCTAGAAAACACGAAATATACACAAACTAGACAGAGTATATGCATCCAATGAATTATACATTTCATACAATTAACCAATACGAATTAAAAGGAACAGTTCTAGCTCCCTTAACCTGGATTCCTTGCTTAAACTGCATATGTGAACACTCCTTACTCCTTTGTTACCACTCTCACTCCTTACTACAACGTCTCTCAAATTCCAGTTTTACGTGTTCAGAAACCTTTCCTCACAACACTCACTATTGGTAGTCTCAAAAGCCCTTTCTTTCATCTTCAATGGTTCTCTTAACTTTACCTTAATCAAGCTTAATGTCTAAAAACGAAAATTGGCATTAAACTTAGCTTAATGGTCATTCAATGGTTGTTTCATGATCATTTTCGCAGTCCTCCTAGCTGCTCTAACGGCTAGGGTTTCTATTATCTTTCCCTTCCATGCCAAAAAAAGAATTTTGGCAAAAAGAAAGTTTACTTTGGTTCTACCAAGATTCGAACCTATAACCATGCCAATGTCAAATTAATGAACAACCATTCAACCCATTCATGTTTCATGATAACTCCTACAAATCTAGGATTTTATTATCACTCAACACAATCAATTATATTATTAAAATAATGCACAATTAAAATGACACACAATTTGGCATACATAAGACTCGAACCCAAGTCCTCTCACACAATCAAAGATTCTCAACCAGTTAAGCTAGTACTACTCCATATCATAACAATTATCATTTAATGTGATAATGGCTTCCGCTACCCACATTTATTAATTAATCATTTATTTAATTAATTAAATTTCACGGGTCTTACAAATATAGCTAATGGTATACACTACAAAAAAAATCACTGATTTCCAATGGCTAGATTCTGTCTGTAATGGACATTATCCGTCGAAAATATGATTTTACAAACAGAATTTCGACGGGCGAAAATCCGTTGGTAAACTGTTAGTCTATAATATTTACCGACGGATAAGTGTCCATCAGTAATTACCAACGAACGTGCCATCGATAAATCCATCGGTAAAGGACGAATGACCGTGTTATCCTGTGCATCGTCGGTAGTGGAAACACTATATATGTAGAATTAGTTTTAATTTCTCCATTACCACACACAATCAAACACAATTAGACCTACATAAACAATTCAAACCATACATATATCTGCCAATTACAGAAATTCATGTCAAATATCCATTAATTAACTTCTAAATTTAGTGTAGACAATCAAACATAAAAGTATTAGTAATTAGTGAATATATCCAAGGTACAATTATTCTAAACATAACTTTCATAAGTCAGAAACCCTAATAATCTACATAGTCATCAAAATCAACAAGGTCTTCGGGGTCTAGAACTGGGTTGGGCTGCACTTGGCTGGACTGCTCTGGACTTGGTTAGACATGGCTGGGCTACACTTTTGTAGGTTGGGTAGGTGAAGGTTGTTGTTGACGCTGCGTTAGGTTGGATATAGCTTGTTGGAGGACTTATTGGTCAAGAGGCAACAATGTGAGGAGTATATTCTGTAACGATTAAAATTGACCTTTGAATTCTGCATAACCCTGATCATTTTCTTGCAATCGTTGATCAGTTACTTTTAGCTTTTGATCAATTCCTTATAGTCATTGTTTGAGTGTTTAGTCAAAAAATTTCATAGGAAAATCAGAAAGCCAATTTGAATGGAAAACGGGATTCATCAGCTAAAAAATGACTCAAATTATATGTCTCAGACCTTAGACATAGAGATAATAATGATGACATTCTAAACAAATTGATTAAGAAACTCTTTCCCTACATTGCTTGAAATGGTAGAGATCACCACCTCCTTTTTTTGTTGATAACTTTTTTACTGCATGTCATGAAATAATGGGTAATCAATCACAAATGCGTAAAGATGCAGGTTGTTTAAAAAATTGAAAAATGTTAGATTTTGTTTTAAGCATAGCAAAGATCCTCATTACAAGACAATATATGATATTTTACAAAAACAATATGGAAGCTGGGCATATATTGTTTCTAGACATGTCAAAGTGAGCCAACCCGGCTCACACGGTTTGACTCACCATGAGCCGGGTTCAAAATGAGTGAACCTAACCCGGCTCACTTTCTGGTGAGCCAGAAATTTTGTAAACCGGCTCAACCCACCACGGGTTGGTGGGTTAAGTGGGTTGGTCACCAACCCACCTAAAAAATTTTTTTTTCTAGTATTCAAATATTTAAATAAATTTTTAAGTAACTCATGAGATGACAATCATAGTAAAATCAAGAACCAATGTTTTGATCATGCTCACCACTAATATATGAAAAATTATTTCCAAGAAAGTATCCATTAGTCTAAGAAAGCACGGGTAATATTACAAATTTTTTGTCATGCTATTCAACAAAATATAAATAAAAAACTATACATTTTCTTCATGCTAATTTAGAAAAAAATGTTTATAAGATGGTTACTTGAGTAATTTACTATAAAGATTATAGTTAAAGATTAAAGTATCAACATATATATAACTTGACAATCAAATTAATTAAACATTCAAACTATTCAAATATAATTAAGCAACATTCTAGCATTTAAAAATATGAAATTGTGAACAAATATAATAGGAGTAGTAAATAATTATTAAAAAAATTTGAAAAAAATTAAAAGAAAATTTAAAAAAAAATAAAAAAAATTGTAAAAAAATGTTGGTGGGTTAAGTGGGCCAACCCACCTTCAACCCGGCTCGAACCCGTTTAACCCATGGGTTAAGTGAGCCGGGTTGAATTTAACCCACTTTTGAAAAAGTTGAATTTTTCTTAACCCAACCCGGCTCAAACCCGTGGTGAGCCGGGTTGGCTCACGGGTTGAAACCCATTTTGACATCTCTAATTGTTTCTTACCTTTCAGATATTGTTACTAGCTTCTATCTTGTTTGGCTTTATAAATGGAATTAAAACAACTTTATTCATTGAACCTAATAATCAATAAAATCACAATAGAAAGCTTAAATCATTCTTTAGAGAAAGAAATAGTTGAAAAAAAACACATTTGTTTCTCTAAAAAAATCACTAATTTTTCAACATACACATTCCTTTAAAATCAAACCGAGTTAAACCAATATCCTGATCCAAATACCCTAGAATACCTTATCCTGAAAATCTAGGGAAAACTATTTCTGCCACGAAAAATAACCACAAAAAATAAAGAAGAAAATGAAACTTTGGCCTAGAAGAAAAAAAAGGAAGAACAACAACAAAAAATAACTCTAAAATCAAATCGAGTTCAACCAATATCCCAATCCAAATACCCTAGATCACATTCTCATGCAAGTCTATTGAAAACAATTTTTGCCACAAAAAATAACCACACAAATTAAAGAAGAAAACAAAACTTTGGCACCCTAGAAGAAAAAAAGGAAGAACAACAACAAAAAATAACCTTAACCAAACACAAATTTTGTTTTGCTGGAACAACAACAAACAGTGAGTAAAAAAATTAACTTAGAAGAAAGAAGAAGGATCTGAGAAGAAGAAGTAAAATGGAAGAAGCAAAACATAAACTAAATTGGACGAAACAGATGGCCTTGGAGAAGAAGGATGTTGATGTCAGCCGTCAATCATTAATTAAAGAAGGCTCTCAGGCGGCAAAAGCACAACAACATCAATAAATTAAAATGTCTATTTCAGTAACTTACCTATACTAAGATTGTCTTAGATATATAGTAGATATGTTTTTACTTCATGAAGTCTAAGTGAAAATTAGAATTAGTTCATTTTCGAAACTTTTGACCAATTTAGTCATTTATCTCTAAGAGTAGACCTGTCAAATTGGCCCATTTCTCATGATTTGGCCCTGGCCCACATGGACTGGGGTTAGAAAAGCCCACAGGGCCAAAAAGCCCCTTATGGGAAAAGCCCACAAGACCCAAAAGTCCACAAAAGCCCTGTGGTATAGGGCCAGTCCATGGGCCTTTTTTTAGAAAAAAATATTCATTCTGAATACAAAAAAATGGAAATAAATGAAAAAAACACAATAAAACAACATATGCATCTTCCCTGTTTTGCATCCATATGTATCAGAATGAAAAAAAAAATTATTGCATTGTAAACAATATGATACTCATTGCACTGTAAACAACAAAAAATATTCCAACATTGACATTGTAAAGTGCACAAAAGTACGAGAAAATTGACTAAAGGGTAGCATCACCAACCATCCACATTTATATTGTTAACACGTTTCTGTGACATTTTCTGAACTACCATGCCACAATTTGTAACCTTGCCACAGTGGATTTTAGCCTCAGTTAGTCTACTTCAACACCCATAGATTTGGCACAGTTCGGAAAAGCAATAAGAAAATGCATGAGGAGACCAAATCATAAAATAGTTTATCCACACTTCTAATATAACTTCATTGTTTTTTATACTTGTCCAGAAATTCAATTGTGATAATCTAAAAAACAGTGCAATTTTATGTCAACATTAGACACATTTCACACAGTATAAATAAGTTTATCTCAAAGAATTAAATACCAAGGATTTAAAAAGTAAAAGCTAATTGATCTTCAAAGAATTTGTCTTTTTAAGACAATTAAAATCTGAGATTGATTTCTCAACTTCAATCTTAATATGTTTGGGAAGATCCTCAACAGTTCCTTTACATTAATCTATTTTACAAATGAAATGTTTTACTTAAAGAATTAAACACCAAATATATTGAGATAATGGACTAAGCATATAAGAGAACCTGAAGAAGTGTCATTGTTGGTCACTTTCAAGATCTTCAAGAAGTTTAGACTCATCAATGATTCAACAACTTCATCTATCACATAACCAATTGATACAATCAAATCACTAGTCTAGAGTTAATTATTTAATGTAAAGTGACTTTAAAACTAACAACATATAGACTTACCACTAGGATTTTCAGAAAATCC
>Ga0214543_1009391_pt1 | contig 15230 bp, 9 predicted proteins | sample CNSS2metaG_FD_160094 | JGI IMG/M metagenome (GOLD analysis project Ga0214543, IMG submission 160094) | Root nodule microbial communities from cowpea collected in UCLA plant growth center, Los Angeles, California, USA - CNSS2 | ecosystem: Host-associated > Plants > Roots > Nodule | place: USA... | reverse complement strand
AGGATTTTATAAGAAGGAAGATTGTTCGTCTGTGATTCCCTTTCCCTCCCTTGAATTTCTATACATTCATGATATGCCTTGTTGGGAGGAATGGAGTGGGTTTGATTCAAAAGCTTTTCCCGTGCTTAAGGATCTTTATATATTTCGTTGTCCCAAACTAAAGAGAGATTTACCAAATCACCTTCCCGCTTTGGAAAAACTCAGGATTACAAATTGCGAGCTTCTTGTCTCTTCTGTTCCATGGGCTCCTACCCTTAAAATATTAGAGATACTTGAAAGCAACAAATTAGCATTTGATGTGTTTCCTCTTATGGTAGAATGTATAGAGATAAAAGGAAGGCCAATGGTGGAGTCTGTGATGGAGACCATCACTAACATTCAACCTACTTGCCTCCGTTATTTGGCACTAAATGATTGTTCCTCAGCCATATCATTTCCAGGTGATCGTCTTCCTGCATCGCTGAAAACCCTGCAAATCAGTGATTTAAAGAAACTGAAATTCCCAATGCAACAAAAACATGAATTACTAGAATCACTAGAAATAAATAATAGTTGCGATTCACTAACGTCTCTCCAATTGGCCACCTTTCCAAATCTCATACGTCTGCAAATCATAAACTGTGAATATATGGAATCACTTTCTGTATTAGCGTCAGAGTCGTTCAAGAGTTTGAGTTCTTTCGATATAGGCGGTTGCCCCAACTTTGTATCATTCCCGGGAGAAGGATTGTGTGCGCCCAATTTGACTGGGTTCAGTGTTTATGATTGTGAGAAGTTGAAGTCATTGCCCTATCAGATGAGAACTCTTCTCCCAAAGCTGGAATATCTTAACATATCCAACTGCCAACAAATTGAGTGGTTTCCTGGAGGAGGTATGCCACCTAACTTGAGAACACTTGCTCTCAGGAATTGTGAAAAACTACTGAGCGGCCTAGAATGGATGGACATGGTTACCTCTCTCAATGTCCATGGTCCATGTGATGCCATTAATTCCTTCCCAAAGGAGGGATTGTTGCCTCCCTCCCTTACATCTCTGTCTCTATTTGATTTGTCAAGTCTGAAGACGTTGGAGTGCAAAGGCCTTCTCCATCTCTCGTCACTACAACAATTGCAAATTCAAAATTGTAAAAAGCTTGAGAATATTGCTGGAGAAAGATTGCCTGTCTCTCTAATTAAATTAAGCATACAGGGATGTCCTTTGCTGCAAAAATTGTGCCACGGAAAGGACCGTCAAATTTGGCCTAAAATCTGCCATGTCCGTGGGATAAAGATTGACGGTAGATGGATTTAGTGAGGAAGGATGATGAGCAGGTATCTTTCATTTCATTTCTCACCCTTTCACATTTAACGAGTCTTAAATTACTTATTTGTTCCATTTGATACTTGACTGGAATTGCAGGTGCATAAAAACCTAGCATTTTGTATATATTTTGTACAACACTGAAAATGCTGAATATTCTTTCACTATTAGCTATTTCAAATTCTCTACTAGACATATCTAAAGTTTTGTTTTTCTCAAGAATTGTAGATGAAGCTGGGAGAAGAGCTGAGACAAGAGGAGATGGAGCAATGAAAAATAGAAGAGAATATAAGACTGATCCATGCTAGTTTTATGAGCATGAGACAGTAAGCCAATGATGGTTGGGATAGATTATAGTTATGAATTTGACAGGAATTAATTATCCCAATGTTGCCGCTCCTATTAATTACTATTACAATCATTATTATTTGAAGTTTTATTTTTATGAATATTGTCGGTGGAGGAGATGAAATTTTCATGTTTTAATTTGTTGTTGTACTTCAAGACACATAGTTTTTTTGCCCATTTTTTTTTTCTATTTTCCTTACCTTAGTCCGGAGTATGATATCTTTATCATTCTGTGCAATTTGCCATCCCATCTAAAAGCGCGGAAGAAATCGTTTACACTGTTTTTTTGTCGAAATTCTTTAAAATTTGAGAGGCGAATTACATGCAACCGTCATAATTTTTTTTTTAATTTAATTCAATTTAACAATAGAGAATATGTGATTAGCAGTATTACAATGTATAATAATGAAATACTGAATACATTAATCTTATTCCTGTACTTGAATTGTATTCATGGATAACTATATCATTGGTAATACTACTTCTATGAATTATAATTTCCGATTCTGAGTTTAATGTTTAGTTTTATTCGATGATTATACTGAATTAAGAAATGAATATTACAGTAAACAAAACATTAGTGAAAGATGCATGTGCCTGTATAGAATGGTGGATATAAAATATTAAAAGGGAAGGATGCACGACTTGGTTTCTTAACAAAGAATCACTACGTTGCCATGAATTGATAAGAGAGAATGTTTAACAACTCGTAGTTTTATACTTTATAAATAAAATAGAGAAATTTATACAGAGAGAATGTTATAACAATCCTAAAAAATATGATAATTTTTAGGAGACATAATTAATATTTTAAAAAAAATTTATAGTGACACAAAATGTAACACCCATAGAATAATGCTACATTCCTGAAACTACTCGTCTAGCTAATCGTCCAGTAAAACATTATATATCAAATCATCTTGGCATATTGTCCACCCCACGAAAACTTACGTACATATTAAGTTATTTGATGAATTTAATTTCTCAACACAAATTTACATCAAGATATTTCATCTAGAGCAGTATAAATGAAAACACCAGAAAAATGATAAAAGATGACTAATTTTAATGACAAAAAAATATTAATTATTATCATTAACTAGATTAGTGACCAAATACTTTTAAATAAGTAACTAATTTGGTAACTTGATTTTCGATAAAAAAAAATAAGTAACTAAATCAATCACTATTAAAAATAAATAAATGGTGTCTTGAATTTAGTGACTAAAAAATATAGTAATTATTGATGATTGAATCAGTAACAATTTTTTTTCTCTTTAGTGATTGATTTGGTGACAAAAAATTTAGTTATTCAAATTGGTCACTAGTTTAGTCATTAATATCAGTTATTAAAGTGGTAATTAATTTCAATCACTGAATTGGTCTTCAATTCAATCAAAAAATAGAGCTTTAAATACATTTTTCGTCCTCATTTTTATAGTGTTTATTGCGGATGGTCCTCATATTGACAGAATGTTTAAAATGGTCATCATTTTAATAGAATGTTTAAAATGGTCCTCATTTTCGCAATTCATATTTTATTTGGTCCTTTTTTGTGACGTCGTTTAAATCAGTAACGGAACACTGTACAGGTGACACTATTTGTATTAGGGTGTGTTATGTGTACTGTACAGGTGCGGTAATTAGATATTGGGGATAAATAAGTGAGCTGGGGTTTTGGTAAGGAATATTTGGGCAGTTGGTGAGTTTTGGCAATCTTGTTCCTCCATTCCCAATTGGTGTTGCTGCAATCTTCTTCTTCTTGCAATCCCATTATATAGGTATGTCACGGTCCCAATCTTCTTCCTTTACCTCTGGTTGTAACCGTTGGTGCAGCTTTGAGGATGGCAAGAACTCCAAAGAATATTGGTAGAAAATTTTGGGTACAATCTGTTTTTATTTGTGTTAATAATAAATTGGTTTTATTTTTTAGTTTATTGATTTACAAAGTGGTGGTTCCAATAATGTGGGCTGCAACTTTTTCAAATGGTGGTGTGAAGAAGATGTTGATGAAAAGGATGTCATCATCATGACACAGAGGAGGCAGATTAATGATTTGGAGAAGTCATTGAAGGTTGCTGAGAAGAGGCTGCAATTAGTAATAGGGTTCACTTGTGTTGTTATTGTATTATTCGTACTGTTATTGTGTGTAATCTTTTAAAGTTCAATCTATTTTGTACTATTGTTAAATGAAGAAATGAATTAGTTTGATTATATTGATATTAGTCCCAACCTGTTCAAAATGACATCTTAATCTGAGCATTGAAGTAAGTGATATTGATTTAAGCTTGAGAAAAATTAAATTGATCTAAGAATGACAAGTATTAGTTGCTTACTCTGCAAATCCAAGCTCAAGAAAGACGAAGATGAAGAAATTTCCCCCAAATTGAAAAGTTAACGTTAATTACCCATCTGTACAGTACACGTAACACACCCAATGCAACATAATACAAACAGTGCAACCTGTACAGTGCTTCGTTACTGATTTAAATGTCATCACAAAAAATGACTAAATAAAACACGAAATGTAAAAATGAGGACCATTTTAAACATTATGTCAAAATGAGGACCATCTGTAACAAACACTACGAAAATGAGGACGAAAAAGGTATTTAAGCCAAAAATATACTACTAAATTAATCATTAATTTTTATTATAAATTATAATATGCATATATAATATAATATAAAATCACTAAAAAAAATATTAATAACGACTAAATTAGAGATTAAAAATAATTAATCATTATAATTAATTATATAATTAATTAAAGACATTGGACATTTTTTTTACTAGTGTATAAACTAAAAAAAATCTATAAGTTATATAAACTAAACTTTTGAATAAGAAAATCAATGTTCTTTTGGAACAATACCTTGCGCATTTCAAACCATATACACAAAAAAGAAAAAAAAAAGTTGCACATATTTTCTATTAAAAAGGTCCATCTATGTCGTGGTAAGACCTGTACAAATGATATAGAAAACCCTACTATTGGGTTATCCAAATTGGTCTTAACTCAACAAATTCAAAAACCAAATATCAATAAACCCTACCACAACAAGGCATTCTTAAAAACAATTACTTTATTCATTGTAGTAGTCATCACTCATAACACTATGTATACGTTGTCCAGAAGGTTGTTGTTCAAAGGGATTGTAGTCTAGATGGAGGTAGTTACTGTTGTTATCTTGCTCATGGCTCTTTATTGTGCTTAGAGTTCCTTTGTATCAAACCACTTTCTTTTACGTCTCTTGATTATTGAAGTGCTTGCATTTATCCACTTTATAGCCTGTAGAATTTTTAGAAAAGTTATACATGCTTTCCAAAGTAAAGTGCATTTTCAGTTCAACCCACAACCTAACAACCCTCCACTGTTTTTAAAGGATGTGTATGATTCTCTAACTTACCTTTTTTTTTACAACCTTTAACTTTAAGAACATTTTTGCATTAATTTTAAGCTTTACATCGGGTTTAGATACCAATCAGAGTATGACAAAGTTACATTAGGTATTTTATATTTTAGCCATAATCATGCATTCAACTAAGTCGTACAAAATACTTCTTCTGCATCTACCTTTCCATTCCTAAAAATTAATCTATTTATATGAATCCAAATAGGCCAAAAAATTAAAATTCACATTTCCTTCCAGATTCTATTTTGTTTTCCATTTAATGGAATTAAATGGAAGTGTTGGAAATCAACTTTAGCTTGGTTATAGTTTACTGATGTTACTCTGACCCACCTATCACACATTTCCCCAACTCTCTTAGCTATTTTACAATAGAAAAATAAAGGTATGACATTCTTTTCAGATTCATTGCGTAGCTCACATAAAGAAGCACCTAGTGATACACCCCTTCGTACTAAGTTAACTTTTGTTGGGATCTTATCCAGAATCACTCTCCATCCAAAGTGTTGTGCGTTTGGGAGAACCATTACACTCCAAAAAGAGTTAAACATACCAGTGTTCTCCACACTTAGACTGTTTTGCAGTATGGTATAAGCATACCTTATTGAAAACACACCCTCCTTCATTGTTTTCCAACCCCTGTGTCCTCTGACTCTTTCTTAAAATGTTTTCTTGTTATGATTTGCATAAATTCTTGGTCTTGAGTTGTTTCCCATAAAAATCTTTCTCTCATCCATAGTAGGTGCCATTCCCAATTAAATTCATTCCATCTTCCGAGATCCATTTTTTTTGTCCTTCCAATTTGAGATATTGTACAATCTGGGAAACTTATTGCGCAAAGGTAAATATTGCACCCATTTGTCCTCCTAGAATTTAATTTTATTCCCTATCCCCACGGTCTAACCTATATTGTTATCAAACATCATCTCAACATCACCTTCTATGCATCTCGTTATCAACACCATTCTTGTTATCAGGAGCATTCCTTTCGACATATCTCAATCTTCATTGTGCTATCTGTAACGTCCCTACTGGAAATTACTTAATTAAAATAAATAAATAATCATTGAAAATCAAACGCCAAGATTCATAGAGTAATAAAATTCCTAGTTCAAAGTCCCCAAGCTAGCCCTCTCTCCGTCTCTATGCATCAATAGCATCACCTGGAATATCATCTGCTCTCATGTGACAAGTCACACGATCATTGCCAATCACAAACAGAAAGGGTGAGCTCATAAATAATTAACACATAAGTTAATAAAATCAAAAATACACCAACTATTTTATTCTAGTTAGTTCTTGTCCAAGACAATAATACCCCAAGGCTTTTCAACCTTCAATTCATACAAATAGTTGACCAAGGATTCAAGATATATGATGCTCACACGAACCTTTCCACTCGTGGTCCTACCTCTACGAACCTCCCCACTCGTAGTCCTACTCTACGGACCTCCCCGCCCGTAGTTCAACACATATGATCCACCAGCTACGAACCTTCCCGCTCGCAGCATCTCTCAAGTGTGAGCACGGAATATACGAACCTCCTCGCTCATATCATCAAGTGTTCACACCCATCCATGAACCTACTCACTCATGACACAACATATCCTGATCCAAGTCTCACATTACTGCGTACAAGCAACACATGCAAGCCACTACTTGCAGCACTATCGCCTGATGTTGCCTAAGCGCCGCAAGGCGAAAGACCTGTGCAGACTGGCTGGTGAGACACCATCGTTGTCAGGCTCCAGGTGTAACATCCCGTCAGGATATTAAGGATTTTAATAAAATAAAGAAATATAAAATGGTAAATATATCACATTTATGAATAAATCCTCATTGCCCAAAACACGGGAAATTTAAAACTTTATTATTTTACTAAAGAGTCCATAATCCATAATTACAAAACTGAAAGTCTAGTCAAAATAGGCCATGAGCCTTTACAACTTATTTCAAATCAAAGATAGTAAACATAAACATAAGAATCCCATGATATCCCCGCTCCGCGGCTAAGCCTCACCAGCACCACCTGCATCAACAACATCCGCTCACGTGTACCGCGTACACGATCATCGCCAAACACAAGCAGATAGGGTGAGCTTAACAATTAAAACATATAAAATTCGTATACACATATACAACTAATATACATAAACAACTCAATCATCCCAGAGGGTTTCGCTTCTTTTAATTCTCAACACCTGACCACCACCAGATCATTCGTGTTATACCTCTTTTAGTGATTACCCCAAGGTAATTTGCTGCCAAACCTATCGACCACAACCGACAGAGCACGTGCGGTAAACCATTGCTACGAATCATACACCGTAACACTAGGTGGAGTTCCCAAATACGAACATAGTTCCCATCGTCCCAAGACTACCAAACTCGTTAACTATCTGCTGAGGAGGGTAATCCATCTGGACCCATCCATACTGGCCACAACAAGCACACTCACACCGGCAACACTCGCCAACCCGAGCTCAACTCAAGGGTTCCTCGTGTTCATTCGCCATCTCGAGCTCAACTTGAGAGATGCCATTCCGAGCACAACTCGAGGAATGCTACGTGTTTAACCCCTATCCCGGACTCAACTCATGGGATACGTTCCGAGCTCAAATCAAGGAACCCAACAATCTTACCTTTGAAGCATCACCAAAAGCCTTGTAGATAACGCCTAAAAAGTCCAACAACTATGACTTACAACAACCAAATCACCTAGCGGGGGACACGTACCGCTAGGCTCTATCAGCTCCCAGGCCGCCTAGCGGGGGACGCGTACCGCCAGGTGTCAAGTGCCTAAAAAACCACAAAGTCTGCAACCACCACCCGGCGGGACAGTCCAACATTATGATATCTCAGCCATTCTTTAAGGATTTGGTTAGCTTTCCTCCTGAACAGAATCAGCTTAGGCCCCCTAAAATACCAAAAACGAGGGAAAAGTTCACGTCGCCTGATGGTTGATCGTTACCGCCAGGCAGTTCAATCAAAAACCCATAAAACTGGGTAAGTCTCCAAGCGTCGCCTGGTGGGTAGAGTAGTGTCGCCAGGCGGTTCCATCTCTAGAACTCACAAACACCACAAAATAGCATAAGTCGCCTAGCGGCTTTGAATGTCCGCCAGGCGATTTCTGGAAAATTTCCAGAAAACACGAAAATGACAAAATTCACAGGGGATGCATCCAGTTTCATACATTTCATTGTATATAACCGATACACAAAATAAAATAATGATTACAGCTCCTATAACCTAGATTCCTTAGCTTAGCTTTGGAACTTGAAAATTCTCTCTTGATTCCAATGACCTTCCTTGACTCTCCTCTATGCAGTCCAATGATCCACCTCACCTTACAACTCTCAAATTTCGTTCTCTCCTTTGCTAGCACAATGACAGACTACCAAAACCCTTTCTTCTACCACTAATTGGCCTTTTAAATTGAGTCTTAACTTTGGTTTAATGGAATAAAACGAAAATGATTTAAACTAGTGTTTATTGTCATTCATGAGTGCATTATGGACTATTTTTCAGCCACTCCTAGGCTGCCCATTCATCTAGGGTTCTTTCAACTCTTCACATTCACACCAAAATTCAAAATGGCAAAAATAAAGCTTAATTTGGGTTTTCTAAGACTTGAACCTATAACCATGCAATGCCAAACTATCATGCCGAATTCCTATTTCATGCTAACTAATATAATTCAAATATCATATTATTCCTCAGCATGACTAACATATATTTAAAAATAATAACAAATAATAACACAAAATTGGCATACATAGGACTCAAACCCAAGTCCTTTCACATAATCAAAGTACTCTCAACCACATGAGGTAGCACTTTTCCACGTCATACCAATCAAAATTTAATGCCATAAAGGCTTCTACTACCCGCATTTATTAATTAATTATTTATTTAATTAATTAAATTTCCGCGGGTCTTACACCATGCCTCTCCTAGACCCATTGTTTCAAGGTTTATCGCTTGGCGGATCACACCTTATTGCCAAGTGCCATGCGTTGCAGGGACATCCCTGCTGGTCCTATCGCCTGGCAACCACACCCGTGTTGTCAGGCGCTATACCAGTAGCGTACCAGCTACTGTTTTAGCACCCAAAATAGATTATAATTTAGTCCAATTCGTCCCAATACCTTATCACATATCCTCAAATTATTGCCTACACTAGTGCATTTTAGAGTTTTTACATCGCAGTATATGTCTCGGTTCCTGCATACCCGCTGCATATAAACATGCGGTGGCATTTTTGTAATTAAATGCACCTTTTATGCCTCGGTTGTTATACTAACCGAGGCATATAGCTTAAAAAAATTTTCGAATTCGCGCTATTCACAAAATTTGAAATTTTTTAACTGCTTTTATGCCTCGGTTACCATAGAACCGAGGCCTAATAGCTTTTTTGCTTCAGGTTTTTTTTACCCGATGCAGTTACTTGGCTGTACTTTTTTTTTGTTTTAATTCACTGATAGAATATGCCTCGGTTCTTTTATAACCGAGGCAGTATGGACCTTTTTGCTTCGGGTCTATTGCCAGCCGAGGCATATAGTAAGACAATATGCCTCGGTTTCGAATTAACCGAGGCAGTATGGCTTCGTAGGGTTTAAAAAACCCTAAATCCTTTTGCAGCCGCGCAAACCATCACGATTTTCTTCTTCTCCGAGCATCCCCACACAACATCCAAATCTTTTCTTCTTCTTCGACTACACCCCAGCCTTTGTTCCGGCTTCACCACCGCTCTGTGGGGGTATCGCTGGACCGGCTTCCGTCGTCCAAGGGGGGTGGCGGCGGCGAGGAGGAACTCGCTCCGGTGTCGAACTCGCTCATGGCGGCCATCAAGCGGTCGCAGGCGAACCAGCGGTGGCAGCCGGAGAGCTTCCATGCGTACCAGCAGAGCCAGCATGGGGGCACGACATCGTTTCTGAAGCACTTCGTTTTGTCAATCCTCGACGATCCAATCGTGAGTCGGGTTTTTGCGGAAGCAGGGTTTCGAAACTGTGATGGGTGTTTATGCAAAGAGTGCTCCGAGAGGTTTTGTGGAGATGGTTCAAAAGGGTTGAGGGTGGTTTGTTTGGAGAGGGAGATTGGGGAATTTGTGAAAAGGGGTGGGAGTGAGGAAGAGGTGATGGGTGTGAAGTTGAAGGACTTGGAGCAGCAACCCTTTATTCCGCCTGCACCGCTGCTGCTCCGTCGAAATTTTTTTTATTTCTGATACACAATTAGGTCTCGGTTGGAGAAAACCGAGGCAGTAACTACTTTTTCTGCCTCGGGTTAATAACCGAGACATAAACGAGAGTCTTTTTACCTCGGCAGTATATGCCTCGGGTGCAAACCCGAAGCCAAAAGTGCAAAATAACCGCTGTCGTTTGCCTTCCCTGCACTAGTGCTAACTCCAAACACATGAACACATCTTATATCTTTGAATCTTATATACCTACAACACATGTTTATCAAAGTACTCCCAAACTGACAAAGTAACATCACCAAGTCATCACCAAGTACCAAACCCAACAACACCAATTCTGATCACCATTCCTACTAACAATTCAATGCATTTTAAGCCACACATATGTATCTCCTCTATTCACAAATTCCCACCTTAAGGCATCTAAATTCTCAACACTTTCTAATTGATACTCTACATCTTTCACATCTTAACTCCAGCAAGTTAGACCACCAATGCAGAACCAATACCCTTACCAGGTTACTTCTAATAAAACACAACATCCTACTTCTCCCATTACCTCAATCACAAGGAATTCAAGTGCTATTCCCTTCCAGTTTTATTGACCTAATTTCTATTCCAATCCATTCATATAAATCTCTTTCACGACTAGCCAATTCAAGATACAAAATTTGCCTTTGTACCAGTCATCGCCTGGCAGCAAACAGGGTGCCACCAGGCGGTACATCAACACCTGATAAAAACCCCAGGTTTTTGTACCTGCGAAGAACTTGAAATTCCTAGAATTTAATCCAGGTTCCAATTGCACAGAACACAACAATTCACACATGTTTTATCAAACCAACCCCCAATATTATCCTTTACGCATCATACAACTTTCAATCACATCTTAATCACCCCTGAATCCTAATCACCCCTGAATCCATAATTCAGATTAATCCCTTAATTCTAATATGAACTCTTCATGTTTACATCCCTAATTATAATCACGAGCACCCTCAATAATAGGAATATCATAGCATTACGCAATCACACAGACATAGAACCCTAACTAGAAGTTCAGCATATCATGAAGTCCACAAAACACAACAAAATGGTGACAGACAACGTGCATCACCTGGCGGTTCCATCTTGCCGCCAGGAAGTTCATGACAGAACCTAGAAAATTGGGTCAAAGAAGATGCGTCGTTTGGTGGCACACTCATGATCGCCAAGCAATTTCTGGGCAGAAACCCAGAAACTATGAAAAACAGCGTAACAGAGATGGAATTTCATGCAATAGGTCATGACAATGTTAAACACATTATTCACGAATCAAAACAGATAAGAATAACTCCCCTTACTTGAAAATCCTTGCTCCAAATGGTCTTCTAATTTGCTTTATGATGCCCAAGAACCTTCCTTTGCTCCTCGAAAAACTTAGCTCTCCTTCTTCCAAAAACACGATGATCACTCTCACAATTTTACCTTCAGAATCCCCTTTCCACACGCCCAATTCAGTTCCTCTCTTCCTCTCTCATGTTTTCCTTCTGTCCTCTCCAAAAACTACCTTAGTTAAGTGTAATTAACCCAAAATCGAAAATGCCATTGAGTTTCATGTTAATGGCTATTCAAGAAACATTATTGGTTATCTCCCAGCCCACTAGGATGCCTCTCTTGTCAGCTAGGATTCCTCTGCCTTTTCACCTTCATGCCAAAAGAAATTTTGGCAAAAAAAAAGTTTAATTCGTTCTTAGCAAGGTTTGAACACACAACCATTCAATCCTAAAGCTAGTGCACCACCAATTCATATTTCGTGATAATTCTTATAATTTTAGAATTACATTATCACTACTCACGTTCAAACATAACATTAAAATAATGCACTTATTAAAATAATCATACAATTAGCATACATAGGACTCAAATCCAAGTCCTCTCACACAATCAAGTACTCTCAACCATTTGAGCTAATACTTTTCCACATCATAACAATCCACATTAAATGCCATAAAGGCTCCCACTACCCATATTTATAAAATAATTATTTATTTAAATTTCTCGGGTCTTACACCATCTTCAAGTGTGTCTTCATCTCAAGATCTCATCGCTCTATAATTTTTGAAAAGGCAACAATCTATTTTGCAATTATCAATACTTAGGTGCAATTCTTGGTTGACCAATTAAGTTCATTCCCTCATCAATGTAATTTATACTTTTGTCTTGTTTTGGTTAATTTGTTTGAATTTAATGTAATTTATACTTTTGTCTTGTTTTGGTTAATTTGTTTGAATTTAATGTAATTTAGACTTTATCAAAATCACACAAAGAACAAGTATTAAACTAATAATAATAAAATTTTAACATAGATATTATATCTTTTGAAATTCAATATATGTTGGATGGTGATAAAAAAATTCATGGCGAATACATTAAGATTTTATATTATAATAAATAAAATGTATTTATACAATTATAGTGACAAAATTACAGCATGATTATAATGGGTTAAAAAATAAAAAATATTTATATAAAATATATCAAAATAGTATTGTATTCAAAAATTATCAAATTTGTACAAAGTGCACAAAACAAAACAAATGTATACTTAAGGGTATTATAAGATAAAAATACCTTAGAGATCTACAAAAACTTTTCAAATATCAACATAGTCAATGACTAAAAAATAACAAAAATTATTTTAGCAAAACAAATGAGTTCTTCAAATCAAATAAAAATTAATAATAATAGAGTAAAGAAGATAATTTTTTTATATTACCTAGTAAATGAAAGATTTATGCTATTAAACATTTAAATTGAGTCTTAAAAATATATTGGAGATGCGAATGAATTCACTACAAAAAATAATTGAATTACCAACTGATTTTACAGACTAATTTTCATATTTTAATTACAGATGAAAAAATTTGTTAGTAATATAGATTTCATTTTTTGACAGAAAATTTGTCGGTAATTTATTTTTTTTATCGATGAATTTATCTACGGATCAATCCGTCGATAAAAGAAGTAGAAAATTTCCAGCCCTTCGTCAGTATAATTCGTCACCACATATATAACTTAAAATCCGTTAGTAAAATCTGTCGATAAGGAGCTTCTTCTTCTTCTTCCAGTTATGAGTGTAGCTTGTATTGTGGTAACACGTGACCACTCGAGGTTGTAGCCTAGTGGTTGTAGAAGTCTAGTGTGAGTGTGCGAGATCGTGGCTCGTACGGGTGGGTCCCGAAAGGTTGCCCTCTTCGGTGTTAGCCGGCGAGTTTGGTAGTCTTGGGAAAAATACAAAGTGCAGTTCGTATTGGGGAACTCCACTTAGTGTTGCAGATTGTAGTCTGTAAAAAGATCATCCCACGTGTGGATTTCGGGTGGTGGCCTGTAGTGAGAGGAGAGAGTAGACACTTGTGGCAGCAAGTATCAACTAAAGGAATCATCAGATGGTGTAGAATCTGGATGCTCATGGTGACGACTGTGGGGGGTGGCTAGTGACCAAAGATGGTACTTTTCGAGAGGGTCGTCAAATTAAGTTAGTAAATGGGGTTGTTTTCTTTTATACTGTCGTTATTTCTTTTATTTTGAGCTCACCCTCTCTGTTTGTGTTTGGTGATGATCATGTAACTTGTTACACGGGAGTAAAGGATGTTGCAAGTGGAGTTGTTGAAGAATAAAGTCGAAGAGAGGGCTTGTATGGGGATACTTTTTAAAGACTTGTATTTATCTCATTCGTTTTCAATGGAATATGAACTTGGAGTTGTACTCTTTTAATTGAATATTGGTTTTGGAATTTGTTTTCATTTGGCGCGATTAATAAGGATGAAAATTTTTCCCGTGTTTTAGAGTAAGATGAATAAATAAATACGACTATTTAATGATATCTTATTTAAGTTTAATTAAATTAGTAATATCCAGTCTTGATGTTACAAATGGCATGCTTCTTTTTCTCTTTGGTTGAATGCTAATGGTGCATAAAGCCACTCTTTTAGCTCAAACCGAGACAATAAGTTGCTGGAAAGACCAGTTTACAACCCCAAAACATATTCAAATGCAAGCATATAAACACCCAAATGAAGGTAGTAATAGTGATTTTAGTTCACCTGTTTTGATCACTATTTTCTTGATTTCTCTTTTCCTTTTTTTATTAACTTCTTTTTTATTTTTCTTAATAAATTTTCATCACCAAAATAGAACCACTACAACATATTTCCCACATATATATTCCACTTGAACAAGTAGCAATTCAAAATGGAAAGAAACCTACAAGAATCAAAAGATAGATATGAAACTCAATAAAACATAATGGAAACCTAACTTTATGTGTAACGTCCTAGCCGAAAATTACTTATTTAAAATAAAATAAATTAAAGATAATAAAAATAACCTCATTTATTCTCAACGCCTTTCCCATCCATAAATAAATATTACAAAATATTAATAAATAAAGTTATTAATAAATAAAACTGTAGAGTTTAATTATTACAAAATCAAACCATCCATAAAAGTATTACAAAAGAAAATCCATATTAAAACTAGTAAATAGTCCCATGGTTGATCCCACTCCATCTCTATGCATCCCCACGCTCGCCTGCATCAACCTCCGCTCCCATGTAACAAATTACATGATCATCACCAAACACACATGTCAACACCCAATTTCGTCCGGGTAACAATGATAAAATAAAAAAATTAATTAATTAATTAATTAAAGTTCAATTGAGAAGAATAAATAAGTAAATAATTAAGAAAAGAAAAGAAAAAATATGTTTTAGTTTGAGGAAAAATAATTATCTATATATTTTATTTTTTTATTTTAGTTTTGTTTTATTTATTTATTTGTTTATTTGGGCTTATTATTTTGATTATTACATTATTTTCCTTTATATTATTACAGCTCTATTTTTTTTTTACGTCTCTCATTCTAGTTTAATAAAAAAAAAACAACAAAACAACAAAACCAAAACAAAAAAAGAGAAAAAAAAAAAGA
>Ga0214543_1009390_pt1 | contig 15231 bp, 9 predicted proteins | sample CNSS2metaG_FD_160094 | JGI IMG/M metagenome (GOLD analysis project Ga0214543, IMG submission 160094) | Root nodule microbial communities from cowpea collected in UCLA plant growth center, Los Angeles, California, USA - CNSS2 | ecosystem: Host-associated > Plants > Roots > Nodule | place: USA... | reverse complement strand
TAAATTTGAATTTTGGTTTTTAAAAATTATAAATTTTATTGCAAATCTACTCTTTGAACTCTAAACTATATTTGTCAAACTTCGTTTTTGTTAAAATTAAAGTAATTTACTGAAAAAGAATATTTAAGTTTGTAAAGTAAATTCCGGATGATTTTAATAATTGTTAGAAGTGACATATAGTATTTATAATTAGAATGATAGTTTTAAAATTATTATCATACGTGGAATCTTTTATAGATGTAAACAAAATGTTAAAAGAATTTGTTAAGAATGTAATTGTTTCCTGATGGAAGTGAAAAGTGATAGAAAATAATGTTTATTATAATTATCATGGAATTCTTTGAGACTTTTGATAAAGAAAAAAAAAACGAATTAAAAAATATTTTACTTCTGAGGGATTCGTGTACATCTTCTCAAAAGAATATTGAATTTCACGATATCAAGAACATAAATAACATGACAAACATAGAAAGAAAAACCAAAAGAATCTTCTTTGTTTCGATAACTACCGAAATATCAATCAACTTGCTACTTTGCTAGCTATATACAAGGTAAATTTTAGTCTTTAAATTTGGATTAAAAATTGAAATTTAACTTTATTTAAAATTTTAATATATTTTTATCTTCAAATTTTAAGAAATAAATGAATATAATTCTTTAATTTAATAATAAGGTTGAATGTATTTTTTATTTTTTAACTTTTAGTGAATTTTGAAATTAGTTCATTTTAAAACTTTGGACCAATTTAGTCATTTATCTTTCGAAATACATATATATAGTCCTTTTAATCACATTTTGTTAAGTTTATTTGACATTTCAAACGTAAATTTAACAAAATTTAATTAAAAGAACTAAATCTACGTATTTCAAAAAATGAAAGACTAAATAGATTCAAAATAAAGCTTTGAAATAAACTAATTTCAAAATCCACTAAAAATTAAGGGACCAAAAACATATTTAACCTTTAATAATATTAACTTTAATTTTTTGATACTTAATAATCTGTGTTTATAACTCTCCACTGTCAACACAATTCAAGTGATCTAATTACTATATTTGCCCGTACTTATATAAGGTCATGAGTTTAAATTAAGAAATTGACAAATTTTCACATCCTAATGTTAAATTACATTAATGTGGACTAAAAAACACATAATTCAAAAAAAAATTATTGAGAAAATATAAAGAATTAAGAATCGGAATCCATATATCTTCACCTTCGCGTAAACATATTAAAATCACTCAAACCACAAGTAAATCAAAAATCACAAACTGTAATTATAGTCCAAGTTTTAGAGGGCCACTCATCATTCCAGACAAGAGTAACAAGCAGCAGCATGAGAAAGATAGAGTGCAAGATTAAGCTGAACTATCTAGCAACATAAATCACTATGTCAACAAAATTAAGTAAATCGAAACAACTGAAATAAAATAAAATAAAATTTAACCCCTAATGGAACACTTTTCCAGAGAAACTCGGCACCTGATTAGCTAACCGGAAAATAATATCCGTAGCTTTATGGTTTGACTTTTCCCTCATTAAACATATGAAAAGTCTCAATCAAAAATAAAATTTTACAGCTCAAGAAAAATGCCTCAAATCCACTTCATAACATAAATACAAAATTGTTTTACTCAAAAAGTGAGGATGTAGGGTAATTTAAGTAGCAAAGGAAGACAGGTTCGTCCAGTTACAGAATCATTTTGACTCACTTGAGCAGACTCTGACAGGCCTCAACATCAGATGTTTGTAAATCCAACACTGATTGTCCGGATGCAGCAGATTTAATGGTCCCTACCGCACTGTCAAATATTGCTCTCTGGAACATGTCATCTTCCACATTCTTCAGAATCTCTCTCACCACCTTAAAATCTAATCCCCCAATCAAAATTAGTTTCCCAATTATCACACCAAAATTACTAGGTGCTTTAGGTAAATCTATGCCAATATCATTCAGCAGAGAACCGAATAACAAAAAGCCGGCCTTAATATCTATAGCAGTAAGAATCTTCTTAATGTATAGATACTCCATGAGATTGGCTACAGGTTCAACACATGGTGGACTTTTATCAAGTGCAAGATTAATGGCTTCCTTAACAACCTCAGGGTGATAAGAAGGAGATTTCAGTTCCTCCACACACTGTAATGCCTCTTCCAAAATTCGAACACTGAAATATTCTTCTAGAAGAGAGATAGTTCTGCGGCGAAGATCATTGGTATTCAATCCACCGGCAGGTGCTTGTGGCTTCTCAGAGGACACAGGAACAGGAGCAACTGTTCTATCATGTGAAGAGAGCTGAGGTGTTGTCTCATGGGCTAAACTGATGTTTGCCGGTGGAGCAGAAACTGTAGCAGCTCCATGTACTAGGGCACTATTTCTTCCACTTATAGTCCCACTACTCCCTTGAGGTAGCAATTTTGAATTAAGGACTGTGGTCTTGGAAAGTAAAGGGCCGCTGGATCCAGCAGCTTGAACACCTGAGAAGTCTCCTCTTGGCATAGATCTAGTCTTAGGCATCTCCCAGTTGTTATTATCAAATCCAGGCATCCCAGGCATCTTCCTGGCCCCTGGCATTCCAGGCATCAAACCCCCTGTACCGGGTCGGGCAATAGGGAAGCCCCCAGGGCCGAAATTTCCTTGAACACCGCCACGGTTATTTCTCATACTTGCAGTGGCACCTGGTCGCAAACCAAGATTCTTTTCTGCCTCTGAATGAATTTCAGTAATGGTTTTGGCTTTGATCTACACATGTCAGCATTAAAACTTAATAACAAAGCACTCAACTTAAGGATCTTGTGTCACAGAATATAACAATCTATAAAAAGTTACCTCTTCCCGTCTAGGCACCCATTTATTGGAACGTAACTCTAGAACATCCCGAATCATGAACCTAATCCGGGGTATAAGTTGAAGATTTGAGCTCAATTCTTTCAATCGATTAAAGTAAATATCATTTATACGCCGCGATTTAGGACTCTCATCAAGCTGCTTGCCAATAGTGTTGAAAAACTGACATATGGCTTCAACATTTTCCTCGACAGGACAAGACTTGCTGTCTTGGGGTCCTAAAAGCTCCTACTCAAAGTAAAAAGCATACTAATAAGTGAATATTACTAAACTGACAGGCATTTTATATGACAGTAGACATCTGAAGTCCTACAAACCTGAACAATGTGATGGACAATCCTTTCAGGGACCATCTTCTGCTTCAATAGCTCACCAATTAAACGGATATTTCCAAGCGTCCGAAGCTTGAGCAGTCTTTCCTTGTCCATATGGTCCGTCTCCTGCTCAGGGGCAGCCATCCTTTTTAGGTCTACACCTTCAAATGCCTCCTGGCAATTATTCAATAATACTCGCTTAAAGGTGATTTCCTTCCCATCAGGTTCCCCAGATGGGAATGGAGGCAGTTTTTCATTCAGATCATAACACAGCTGAGCATACATTGGGCAAAATGTTGGTTCAAGAACAGCCTTGTCAAAAATAAGTGAAATGACATCCTGCACTCACAAAGCAAAGCGAGTAAATTTAGAACAAGAATGTGAACAGAAAAAGTTTGACAAGAGCAATTTATTAGTGACAACCTTCAAGATGTCAGCAGAGGTAATGCCAGAATCAATTAACTGACCCTTCAGGACATCAAATTTCTCAGGAGTTAACTTATTCAGTATTCTGCATAAAATAAGACAACAGCATAAAAATATCAGGAACCATCCAATTAAAAATGAGTATAAATAGATGGGACTCGCATCTAACTGTAATTTACTAATCCAAAAACTATTACCCTTTCACAGTCTTTAAGACACGATCCTTTTCAGATAGACTTCCCCTTCTGGCTGACCAAGGAACCTCAGCCTTAGCAAGTGTAGGAGTAGGTCCTCCCTGAATAAATAGACAATAGATGAAAAATAATACATAGTCATCATGTCAATCTAATAGGTAAACAGTAAAACAACAATGATATTAAGCAAAACTCCTAGTAAGAGCATGTGACAAATACTCTTAATCTATTAACCAAGAAACTCTGATAAGTCCCGCAGCACAACTCACTCATCATGAATTACTAGTCTAAGGGGAACAGGTGAGACTTCAAAATAATAACATACAAAAAGCATTTACTACAAAATAAAACTAATGCTAATTCTTTAATTGCAGTTCAGCGCAATATCTTCTGATAGTTGTAATTTTTACAAAACAACCCAACTAATGTTCACTTCGATCCATACTATCACATGCTTCTTCAACTGACTTGCATGGTCTGCAGCCAACTAAAAGAAACACACTACAACGACAAAATTAAAGTGGCACTTACGCACGGATAAAAGCAAATAAAGCTACATTGTAACCAACAAATTAAGAAAAGAAAAGCCAGAAAATTTATTTACTAAGACAACAGCCTATCATGTAAGTTAGCTGCTTAGTGGTGATGATTGCAACACATGTCCAATTCGATCAAGATGCATAGCATTACAGGTTCGCATATATAAAAACTACAAAACAAAAATATAATCATGCAAATATTGGGCACAGGCTCATCAGGGAAAACGCAAAAAATATTTTATGATAAAATATATATCAAGTAAAAATAAATGTAAGTATAGTAATCTCTCCTTTAGAAAAAAAATCTCATCATATTTATTTCTTTTACTGTGAGGGAAAAAAAATAGGTAAGGCAGTTGTGTAGCATTCTCCATTGAACTGATTTATTTCTTCCAATGCTTACCCCTTGGGTAGAAGATATCTGTGTCCTTGCAAACTGGGAATTAAGATGGTCTTGGCGATTAATCTGACTACTGTTATCTCTGAGGTTTTCCCAAGACTTCTCATCTTGACTAGCAGGAAGTTGTCCAGAACGACCTCGCCAATCACGATTGTCTAACTCAGAATGCCGGTTTGGTAGTTGATGAGGAAGCTGCACAATATTACATAACATAAATTGCAAAAAATGAATACAGATAGATTCATAAAAAGATGATAATTAATTGCAACAGTCAAAAGAACAAATGTATCAGTAGTACAAGTATCAGTATGACATAGTAATTACAGAAGTCTTGTCATCAAATGATACAAACAAGTATGTTTTCCACTAAAAATAATCAACCCAAATCTTTATTGATCAATTTACCAAATAGGATGGAAGATGACTTATGGTTGTAAGCACAACTATCAATATAATTAAGGCAGAGAAGATAGTTACATTGCTTTCAGCTCGGCCGCCCCAACTCTGATTTTCACCAAAAAGTTCAGCTACTATATCTTGCTTAATTTTCAGAATATCATCAAGGACTTCAACAGCCTATGAATAAAAATTTCAACAGATAGATAACAGTTAAAACATAAGTATTAGTTTAGATGCTTACATGAGTCACAAAATAATACTGAACTATGACCTTCAGAAAAATAATACTGAGTCACAAAATCAAAAGGATTAGTTTAGATGCTTAATGGACCAAAACATTTACCTTGTAAAGCTGTAAAAGCTGATCTCTGGTATATTGCACGCGCTCACGAACCTCAAAACGTGAATCTCCAGTCTATATAACGAAAACCAGTAAGATACAGATCTATATGCAAGGCCCAAACTGAAACTGAAACCATGTCCTTACAACCAACAAATACCTCAAGGACAAGAAAAATGAAATAGACATAAAACCATCGCAATTATTTTCCATTCGAGTCCTTTACAAAATCTATGGTGAAGAAAATGGTCATACATGAACCAGCATACACGAAACTCAATGATGAACTAACATTTGGTAAGACAAAATCGTTTCCCTTTCCAACCATTCATTCATTAGAAGCAAATATACTGACAACACAACACCTCAATTACTACGTTGTGTGGAATAGCATCTCTCAGGCATAAGATACGTGTCAAACATTAAAATAATCTCAAAACTTCCTTGACGAAAAGGCAATGAACCAACATGCCTAGCAACATTATGCTGAGACAGTCGATTTTGTTAATAACTCGCGTAGCCAGAGGCAGCTCTTGCAAACTGTTTCTCTGCTTGAAATAAGGGAACCAGAATAAAAATTCTCAAACTTCCTTACTGCTACGGCATTGCCTGTTAGATGGAACCCCATTAGTGTTGAGATTCACTAAACAACAGCCGTAAAACCAAACCCTAGTTCCAAAGACAAACGAGCAGGAATGTGTGTGGGTCCTTTATGGGCAATCCAAAACTCAAGAAAGCCCACCTAAAACCCACACGTTACTTTCTGTCCATATTTACAGCAAGAACCCATAACTGAGTGCTCCCACCAAGAATCAGGACATTCCAACTTTACCCTCTCCCTTGATACCCTAAACTTCGATTCTATAACCCTACATATAAAATGATATTAGAAGTAACAACAACAACGACAGTTGGGTATGTGTAACGAGATCCGAACAAAAGGTTCTTGAGAAATGGGAAAAGTGAGTGGATAGAAGAGAAAGGTCTGACCTTGAGAGAGAAGGACTCATGGGGGCGCGAAAGAGGGAGATCGGCGGAGGGAGGGAAAGGGGAGGAGGATGAGGTGGAGAGAGGAAAAAGCCTGCTTCCGCCGCCACGACCACCGCCAGGCCTCAAGCTTAGAACAATTTGATCACCCTGATGCATATCACTACTCAGTGCTACAGATAAGAGAGTTTTGATCGGTGGTGTTTTGTTTCTTCTCTCTCTCTTCTTCTGCGCAGCGCCAACCAGAAGAGAAAGAGAAACAGTGCGGGCGACGAGAAACAAATAAAACCCTTAAACCACACTACAGTGCCCGCTACAGGTTTAATTACTCCATGGTAGGTTTAAAAACAGACGTTAAGAAAAAAATCCATGAAATCAAAATATGTAACTAAAATTATAAATAACCAGTCATGTCCTATCATAACAAAAATAGTGAAATTATAATTATAAAAGTATATATAAATATTTTTCATCATTTAATTATTATTATTTATTTTATAAATAATATTTATTTAACTTTAAAACAAATGATTAAATTTATAAAAAAAAAATCGAAAAACAGTTAAATTTAAAAAAATATATCACATGAAGAGTAGAACTGGAAAAATTATAAACTGAATCATCTTATATATAATAGTATATGTTATAAAACTAAATATAAATAATTTTGTAATTTTAATATAAATCATTTTTATTTATTTTATAAGTATTTTTATTATTAAAAAATAGTAAAATTTAACAAAACAGTTAAATTAAAAATAGTTAAACTTAAAAAAACCATAAAATTAAAAAATAATTATTTTAATTTGAAAAAAAAATCTAAAAAAAATTTAAAAGACATATATCCACATCAAGAAGGAAAATCCATTTATATATAAGTATAAAATAGATACAATTCCAATAAAAGAATTCAAAGATCCCTGTCTATAATCTCAACAAATATCAAATGGTTTACCATCTATAACTCCAGCAATTACATTCTAATTTAGTATCTTATAATTTGAAATAAATGGAGCGAATTGTTAGTAATTTCTTCCGTGTGATAAATGTTTTTCAATTGATAGTAATTTCTTCTTACTAAACTGATTTACAATTGTTTCTTATAAAAACAAATAACATACAAATAAATATCGAAAACAATTATAAAATATGTAATCGGCTATGACTTATCATTCTCATCCAAGTCAAGCTTAACGATATATATGTTCTTAGAGTTCAACTTGTTGATCATATTATTTATGCGTCAACATTGAGTGACCTGTCAATCCTTAAAATTGTGAGTCTATCGACAACGTTGAGGGGACACACACAAGGAGTAAGGGGTGTCCATGATCAGTCGACAGAGACAGCTTAGTAAGTGCCCCTTAAATTAAGATAAACAAGTCAGTAATCAAATTTAAAAAACAATTAAACTTCCATAAGCCAATTATAATCAAAGGCCATATACAAAACAATAAGTAGGAGTCAAAGGTAAGTTGGTAATTAATGACTTCCATCTCACATTTATTACAGCATTAACTACTTAGATCGACCGAACACCTACTCGCTTAAGCATTGGAGCATACTGACTTAAACATCAGAACCTTATTGACACAGGTATTCTGATCGAGCGAACTACCGAATGGGAGAAAGGAGACCGAATGAAGATTAGGAAGACAGACTAAGTGTTTAAGTAGACTATAGTAATGTATATAAATAACTTTTTACTCTCAAATTTATGAAAGTCATTCGAAATTTTAAAGTTGTTTGTGTTTACAAATGAGTATTTTTAGTGTTGGGGCTTTGAACAAACTTGAAGACCTACTTTTAAGCTTAAATATAGTTTGTTTTTTTTTGTATTTTGGGGTTTATTCGAACTCAAATTTGTATAAATGGGTTTGTTATTTTATTTTTGCAAAAATGGATCAAGTCGTTAGGGAAGAGGATGATATTGAAGGTGAAGTCGTCATCCTCAAAACCAATTTCTTTATTCTTTTTTTTTTTGTAAAAGGGTGATGTCGTCCTTTGTAAGGACGGTTTGTTCTATTGGAAAAAGTGAAGTCATCCTCATACATGACGACTTCACTTTTTCATTTTTAATTTTTTTTTATAATTTTATAACTAACAAAATTTGTAAAAAGAAATAATTATAAATTCTAAAAATGATAACTGATAAATTAAAAAAAAGGACAAATTACGAAAATTAAAAAAAAAATTAAAACTGAAAAGTAAAAAAAATAATCAAAGTCATTAAATTAAAAAAAGTAAAAAAAAATCTGAAATATTTAAAAAAGAAAATAACGAAAAGTGAAAAATTTAAAAAAAAAATAAAAAAAAAAACTGAAAAGTTCGAAAAAAAAATGAAAAGTGAAGTCGTCATTAAACAAAAGTCATCCTCATTCGTAATGACTTGACCCAATTTTATAAAAAAAAAAATTAACGGACCTTATTTTATAATTTTTTAGTCAATGAAAGTCTGAAATACAAAAAAGTCCTTAAATACATGTAAATAGAGGGTTTTGTTACCTAAGTATTACGTGAATCTTCTGGCCACCTAAGTGTCTTCCACTAATTAAAACGCAAGATATATCAAATTTTATACGAAGAATAGTCACTACTTAAACATTTTAGTGAGATTAACTTAGTGAGCAATAATATAAAGTAAATGAGCTTATCATTAAACATTTTAGAAATTAATACTTAAGAAAATAATAAATAAAGCATATCTCAGTTACTTTTTATCAAGAAACTGGGATGAAATCAATTTTGTAAAAAGTTGAATTAGCTATATAATTGAACTTGTTGGATTGAGGAAGAGTAAATTACTTGAAGAAAAAAAAAAGTAGTGAAATCAATATCTGACAACACATTTGTCATTTCACATTTCTTTATCTTTATGTTTATTCATATTTTTGAGTACCTTTAAATATTTTAGGTCTCATTTTCCAAGTCCAAGACTTCATTGTTGCAAAGGTACTAAGGTGTATGTGGCTTTTTTTTTAAGGCATCACTTAGTACACCAAGTTTTATAATCTCACAAATCTTTGTTAAATATGTATAAGTCATACGAAAGAAAAAATATATATAAAAAGTGTTTGATAAAAAACAATTAAAATATAATTTTTATATTAATTTTTTAAAAATTTGTGTAATATATATAATACAATATCTCATATATAAAGAAAAAAAATAGAACCTAATATATTATCATAATATAGAAATATTTGATAATAATACAAAAGAATCACATGTATAATATCTCTGTTAATAAAATTAAAATACCAATCTTGACTTATAAAGTTAAAACTTAAGAGGAAAGTAACACATTTTTATTCAATCTAATAACATTGATTATGACAAGAATATCATAAAGAATGGGAAAGAAGAGAAAAGTGAAGAAAAAATCATTTAACTGAAAAAGCAACAAGTACAAAACAAAAGAAAAAACCTCATTTTCTCGAGTCGTTAAGAGCTTGAAAAGATTATGAAAATTGTGTGGAGAATGAGAGGAGAACAACTCTACTCTTTTTTTATCTATCTTTCTCGCATTTTGAGCAAAGTGAAGAAGAAAGAGATAAGAGTAAAGAGGGACAGGGTACATTTATAAAATACTTGAGATTTTAAGTGTCTTAGAGATTTGTGTCTTTTCGACTTAAAAAGATCCAAGTTGACTTGAGTAAGAATTCACCTACTTTTTACCAAAGTTGTATAATCACTCATATTTTAATTTTCTTGATTTATCGTACACCATTGGATGTAAATCTTTATGAATTATATTTCTTTACATTAGAATTTCTGTACTTAGGATTAATTGTTTTGTGATAATCAGAATTAACTTAGAGCACTATAAGTTTCATTATAAAGATAGATTTCAATCTCATCAAAAGAGGAATACGTATGCTCTGGCTAAAACACAATAATTTCTCAAGAGAATTTAGCAAGAACATAACCAATCAAACATGTTAAAACTCAGTGGCAAGGCACAATTACAATAATGGAAGCAGATTCTGGAAACGTGAGCACGTTTTTAAAGTGCGCACAGTTGAATATGCCAGTAGAAAGATGTTGTAAAACGGGAATAAAAAACAAATAATAATAAAGTAACAAAATGAAGGTTTGAATGGAAGTACTGTGAACACTAATTGTTGAAGTGAGTTCAGAAAAGTAAGAGTATTTTTCTGGGTACAGATCAATCGCGAAGATGTTTAGGGTGAGCAACAATCTGGTTGGGGTGCTGAATTTGCTGGCTTTCCTTCTCTCGATTCCCATTCTAGTGACGGGCGTGTGGCTGAGCAAGCAAGCGAACACGGAGTGCGAATGGTGGCTGGAAAGAACCTTAATTGTGTTGGGCGTTTTCCTTTTGGTGGTGTCTCTGGCAGGACTTGTCGGCGCATGTTGTCGTGTCTCGTGTCTCCTATGGCTCTACCTCTTCGTCATGTTCCTGCTCATACTCCTTGTTCTTTGCTTCACCGTCTTCGCCTTCGTTGTCACCAACAAGGGTGCCGGTCAAGTCCTTTCCAACCGAGGCTACAAGGAGTACAGGCTCGGTGACTACTCCAACTGGTTTCAGAACAGAGTGAACAACGCTCACACCTGGAGACGAATTCGGAGCTGTCTCCAATCTTCAAAACTCTGCTCCCAATTTCAAACCCAATTCGCCAACGACACTCTGCAACAGTTCTACGCTGAGAACTTGTCTTCGCTTCAGGTATTCTGTTCCGCATTTCCTTTTTTTTTTCTTTTTCGAATTTCTCTATTTCTTCCACTTCTTCGATGCAAAGCCAACTCAAATAATGTCCTTTTAATTTGTTATAAAGCCTCTTGAATTTGTTTATTTCCACTTCTGGAGAAAGTGTTTCTTCGTCTGCTCTAGCTTGTGAGCATGAGGTGTTTGTGTAATTTTATAAGTGAGTTTCTTTTGAAAGAGTTGGTATATTTTGTGTTGTCTTTCTTCTATTCTTCTTTTGTAATCCTCTTTGGAGTTCTTTTCACCAAATTTTAAAGGCTGCATGGATGCTTGTGCTGTTGGAGTAAAAGGTAGGTTGCTTTTTATTTCTCTTCAGCTGCACTTGTGTTGCAAGCAGTAATCTTCAGTTCCTTGCAGCATTTAGATAAGGTTTTCCTTTTTTTCCATTTATGATTTATTTAGTTTTCTTCATAAAAGCTTTTGAACTTTTTCTGAACGATGTTTAGGGTACCTCTACCCTTCTTTCACCTGATCTTTCTCTTTCAGTCTCTTTTCCATCAGAAATTTCACTTTTTTTGTTTCTACATATGTTCTTGGCATGACTTCAAAAACTTTCGGACTCATGGTTTTGCACATGTTGTTTGTGGTTCAGTCCGGGTGTTGCAAGCCATCAGACAGCTGCAACTTTGAGTACCAGGGTCCATCTGTCTGGAACAAGGTTGAAAGTGCAAATTATTCCAACCCTGACTGTAATGCTTGGGACAATGATCCCAATGTTCTGTGTTTCAATTGCCAAACTTGCAAGGCTGGGTTCCTGCAGAGCCTTAAGACCGACTGGAAGAAGGTCACAACAGTGAATGTCATATTCCTCGTGTTTCTCATCATTGTCTACTCTGTTGGTTGCTGTGCATTCCGGAATAACTTGAGAGATAATTGGAAGCACTAGATGCAGCCATGTACGTTAGAAGCATTTCATTTTTCTGGATTCTGTGATTAGGTATGTTTTTTTGTCTAGTTAGTTTCTTCATCTAAGCTCTCAGCCATGGTTTGTTTACTATCTAAAACATTTTGTCTACTGTGTTGTTATTGAAGTGGAGTTAAAGTTCCTTTTCCTGTTGAATAAGATGATTCATGATTTCTTGGTAAGGTGTGCGGATAAGGATATTTGTTTTGAGAACGTGTCGAGAATGAGTGCAATGGGTGTGCCACTCATCAAAATGTGGGGGCATGTTAAGATAGATATAGATTGTTTTGACTCGGTTCACGGGTGTGACATCTTAGCCTTTTTCACAACGTGGAATTGAAAAGAAACAAAATGCTTGTAGGGTCAGTGCGTCAATGCTTGCCTCTGTCACCATTATTCTTGTCGCCACTCAGCTACCTCTTTCTGTGCTAGAATATGGAATCGTAAAAAAGTTGAACTTTTCAAACAGTGAAATGAGATGCTACTTTACTTTCTCTTTCTGGTTTTCAGATGATTGGAATGGATATTTTCTGTCTACTTTCACGTTTATACTTTTTGTAATGATATAGAAAAAATGAAAAGCTATACTATACACTCTTACCTTACAGGAAATATTACATCACGACACAAAAAGAGAAAGTTGAACATCATCAAACATTACATTCATGTTTCATATTATCAAATTTTGCATCGTTATGTTCTTTCATATTCACCTTCCTAGAATAGGCATTATATGGCATACATGTTTCACAAGATACAATTTTTTTTTCTTAAAATAAAAGTTACCCCATGTGGTTTTTCTTTCCAAAACAATGCAAAGTGGGGGTGCGTGCTAGAAAAGAATATAACATCTATCATAGTTTTGTTACAACTGGACCGGATTAATCCATTCTAACCAGTTTAACTAGAAATTAAGCCAATGTGTAATCTAAACTTTTAAAAAATTGAATTTCATTGGACCGAGATAGACCAAGTCAAACTGTCCAAGACCGGAGAAAACTAACGGGTTAAAAGGTTCAACAGGTTAGCTCAACAAACATACTCTTCTTTTTTTCTTTTTTTTTTTGCGGTGATTGATTTTGTTAAGATACTTGTAGTTACTAATATTTTGTTTGTTATTGTTGAACTCCAATATCATGTGTTAGATTTTTTTTTCTTTCGTATATGACTTACTTCTTTTTTTATATATTTTACGACTTGTAATACTTTTAAGCGAAGTTCAAATTTTAATTTTGTAAATTTATCTATATTATTTTTTTTATAAACCGTGCTTCGTATATTGTATTATATTAAAAAAATAGAACAACAGTATTTGATTAAAACCGATTCAACCTTTATTTAACCTTTGAAATGTGAACCCATGCTTTTACATTGATATGATAGTACAGGGGTGATTGCAGGTTGGATTAAATAGGATTCGTGAAAACACATTGTTCAACTCACTACAAAAGTTGGGTTAAGTAAATGGTAAACTCAATCCAACTCAATTCAGTAGTTGAGGCAAACTTCTGAAGAAGTTTTTTTTTTTTTTTTTTTTTTAAATATATTTTTTTTAAATTTTTTAATAAAAAAAAAAAAAAAAAAATTTTTTTTTTTTTTAATATTTTTTTTTTTTTAATTAAAAAATTTTTTTTTTTTTGAAAAAATTTTTTTTTTTTTTTTTTTTTTAAAGTTGTAATTTTTAAGTACCAATCCAATTTTAAAAAAAAATTACAACGTGTACAAAAATTAACTTAGTATATTTCATGACAAGTTTTTCAAAACAACTTCAAGATATGAAAAAATAAAGGTATAAATACACATTTGGTACCCAAACTTTTTCGGAAAGTTCAATTTGGTACCCGAACTTTAGGAATGTTCAATTTGGTAGCCCAATTTTCTAAAGAGATTCAATTTGGTCATCTCCGTTAAGTTGGAGTTCAAGCCATGAAATTTTTATTTTATTTTTTCAAAAAAATTATTATTTTTTTCAAAAAAATTAAAAACTGTCACGTGTCAGTTTATCATCGTGCCACATGTCAGCTTACAATCATGACATGTGGCAGTGTAATAGTTGTTTTCAATTTAGTACCCTAATTTAAATTTTTGGTTCAATTTAGTACCTAATTTTTTAAAATGATCCAATTTTGTTCTTTCCTATTTGAGACCAAATTAGTAAATAAGCTTAATTATAACTTATATAAACATGTTAAAATAATTGTTTTGAATTTATACATCAAATCACTACACCTAAATATTCAAATTATTTTTTTTTACAAGTGTAAAAAATTTCATGTATAAAAAATTACAAAGTTAAAATGTAAAAAATAAAATAATTTAAGTATTTAGGTGAAATGATTTGATGTATATATTAAAAAAGTTATTGTAACATGTATATATAGGTTGTAATTAAGTTTATTTACTAATTTGGTCTCAAATGAAAGATGACGAAATTGGATGATTTTAAAAAATTGGGGTACTAAATTGAACCAAAAATTTAAATTGGGGTACTAAATTGAAAACAGCTATTAAACTGCCACGTGTCATGATTGTAAGCTGCCACGTGGCACGATGATAAACTGACACGTGGCAGTTTTAAAATTTTTTTGAAAAAAAAATTAAAAAAAAATAAAAATTTCATGGCTTGACACGTGTTCTGTACGGACATGGTGTTAACTCCAACTTAACGGGGAGGATCAAATTGAATCTCTTTAGAAAATTGGGGTACCAAATTGAACATTCCTAAAATTCGGGTACCAAATTGAACTTTCCGAAAAAGTTTGGGTACCAAATGTGTATTTATACCAAAAATAAAATACAACACAATTTATCTAAACTAACAAGTTATGAACATATCTAATTTCATTTGTTTCTTATCAACATCCCTATTAGGATTCTCATAACAACCATCCAAATGTTTAATCAAGTTAATGTTTCCTTACGTACCATTAACCTTATACAACTTGTCATAATACTTACAAATTACTCGAGAAATGATTACCTAGTTGAGTAATTTTTTTTATCAAAAATATTGGTAAAATCATGCTCATTTTTGACAATATCGATCATTTATCATCCACACGAATATATATATATATATATATATATATATATATATATATATATATATATATATATATATATATATATATATATATATATATATATATATAT
>Ga0214543_1009388_pt1 | contig 15236 bp, 19 predicted proteins | sample CNSS2metaG_FD_160094 | JGI IMG/M metagenome (GOLD analysis project Ga0214543, IMG submission 160094) | Root nodule microbial communities from cowpea collected in UCLA plant growth center, Los Angeles, California, USA - CNSS2 | ecosystem: Host-associated > Plants > Roots > Nodule | place: USA... | reverse complement strand
CCGAAGCGAGCCGCACATGTACAGTTCAAGCTGATCGCGTTCCTTACGGCCGAGCATCGTGGAGGCTCCAGAGAATCAACGACTGCTCAATTGAATCAGATACATAGCACTTCTTCAACAGCCCCACGCGGCACCTCTGCCAGGTGGCGCTGAGCACTTTTGGAGACGGCCGCCTTGATGGCTTCATGGGCGTCGGAGACGACGAGCTTGACGCCGCGCAGGCCCCGCCGCGTCAGCTTGCGCAGGAACTCCGTCCAGATCGGCTCGGCCTCGGAGGTGCCGATCTCCATGCCTAGCACCTCGCGGCGCCGTCGGTGTTGACGCCGACGGCGTAATGACGGCGACGGAGACGATGCGCCCGCCGCGTTGGACCTTCAGATAGGTGGCATGGATCCACAGGTAGGGCCAGTCGCCCTCGATGTGGCGGGTGAGGAAGGCCTTCACCTTGTCGTCGATCTCTTCACACAGGCGGCTGACCTGGCTCTTGGAGATGCCTGACATTCCCATCGCCTTGACCAAGTCGTCGACCGAGCGGGTCAAACGCCCTGGATGTAGGCTTCCTGGATCACGGCCGTCAAAAGCCTTCTCGGCCATGCGGCGCGGCTCAAGAAAGCTCCGGAAATAGCTGCCAGTGCGAAGCTTCGGGATACGCAGCTCCACGGTCCCGGCACGTGTTTCCCAGTCGCACTCGCGGTAGCCGTTGCGCTGAGCAAGCCGAAAGGCGTTCTTCTCGCCATAGGCCGCGCCCGTCTTCGCGCCGACCTCCAGCTCCATCAGCTTCTCGGCGGCAAAGCCGATCATCTCGCGCAGCAAATCCGCATCCGCACTCTTCTCAACAAGCGAGCGCAGGTTCATCATCTCGTCGGTCATCGGTGGTCTTTCCATCAGGTTGAGCTTGAACAACCCGACCCTACCGGAAAAACACTGATGGCCGCCTTCCTGCTACACCACTCTCTGGGACATCATCTCTGCTCCTGGCCTGCATCGATAAGTTGCGAGCCTTCGTCGACGAAACCTTGCAGGACGTTTTCAGCTTGCTCAATCGGCTACGAGGACCGGAACGAGCGGCCACGGCGTTAGTGGTGCAGCTTAGCCGCGCCGTTACTCTCAAGGCCGCTGATCCTTTGAAGAGGGCATATTTGAGCATCCTGTGTCGCGGCTCCCGAGCTTCAGGGCGCACATAGGGGTAGGACTGTGCGCGATAAGCATCCCCACGCATCCTGAATTGGACCGCTTTTCATGAAAAAGCCCCGACCAAGACGGTCAGGGCTCAATAGAGACTTAATTCTTGTTGCCTTCAGTATCAGGCACTACCACGGAAATACCGACCCCGCACGCTATAACCGGTGCAAGCCATGTAGTGTACTGGGTTGTAGTAGTGCGGCCAGATATTTACACGGTTGCATGAATTAGGCAATAAGAATTAAGGGGTTGCTGATGTTGCATACAATGGCAGCCGATCAAAGCTCCCCCGAGCGAACAGGGTGATGTGCGGTGACTCCGAGGCGCAGCTGCTTCGACCAAATTGTCATTCAGGATTTCTTGCCTCCAAAAAAGCCGAACGTCGATGGCGGCCGGTCAATACTCTTGATACACACGGCTCCCCCTTTGGCCTGGGCGCTAGAGGTGTTTGTGGCTTCTGCGGCTTGCGCTCGGCCGCGACAGCTAGCGACGGCAGCAATATCAAAGCGGCTAGAATCTTCATCTGATCCCCCCGTTATCTCTCCGGACCATATCACATCGAGCAAGCGCCGGCAGCGCCCCGGGGAGGAGAGAGGGGGCGCTGCCTGTTGGTCGACTCCTTTGTGGGCGAAGAAAGGAGCCGACGCTCTCTTCGCGAAGAGTATCGCTTCGGGAAAAAGCGATTGCGCATAAACCGACCGCTCTCGGATGTGTTCCGAGAAATCAGGCGTCGAGCTCTCGGGCTTGTGCTTGATGTCTCTTCTCGCCGGCACTAGCTCTTAGGAGATAGGCGACGTTCGAAGCGGTTCCCTTGGATGGAAGAGCGCAAGTGAGCCCCAGCTAATGAGGATACGTCGTGATCGGAGCTGCAGCGGACCCGGCCACTCCACCTGCGGCTCTGTTGCTGTCTGAGGGCCGGTGAATGGTACTCAGGCCGGCTCCAGTTTCCTCTTTCGATGAGCGGGCGGGCTGCCATCGCAGTCGCCGGCGTCATCGGGCCACCAGCCTTGCCAGTCGCCACCGAGGGCGTCCTTCGCCTGCCGCCTGTCGAGCCGCCTGATTAGGGTTTGGAGCAACTCGTAATCCGTGATGCCGCTATCCGGTGGCAGATATGCTGCAGTCCTTCTGACGGTCCTCGATCAGCTGTTGCATCTTGTCGGCCTGATTTGCCTCCTTGGACAGGTCAACACCTTATCCGTGGCGAGGTTCCGCCCCTTGTAGCAGGTTGGCCGGCTCCTACGCTTCATGTTGATCGGGATCAGTTAGGGCGGCGAGTTCTGCAGCAGAGACCGAACTCGAGGGCGAGCGGTCGGCGGCGTGTCCGGCTGCACGCATCCAGTTGGCTGGCTACACTTCTTAATCGACCTGTGCATCAGGGCCTGAGCAGCCTGCGTCGCATCGTTGGGGTCGACTCTCAACTCCCTGCGGATGAGATTGCCGGACTGCGAAGGTTTCTTGTCTTCGGCGAACACAGTCGTTGGCCCTGCGCAGATAGTCACAGCAACTGCCGCCCAAAATACGTTCCTCATGGCAGGTCCTCCAGCCGCAGATCATGCGCCTGGAACAAGATCGAGTCGAGCGACTTTGCCGCTCTCAACGAGCCAGCAATTGACCTCGCGGCCGTCAGCGCGGAAGCAACTCCTACGAACGGCCGTATCGGCCGCGCTCGGCAATCTTGCAGCTTATCTCATGAGGACGGCGAAGGCCGCCCGGCAGAAGGCCCTGATAGCGAACCAGCAAGCGGGGTCGAGCCGGGAGGGTGATGGAGTATCTGGCGAGGAAGTAAGCCTTACAGGCGGTAGGTGTTTACGCATCACCACGAGTGTCCCGGACCGTCAGACCTCATCGCCATTTTACGGAGCACCTGGGTCTCGCGAACTCCGGATTGAAAGAGGAAGACCAGTCTTCTCGCTAGAAGTTCAGCAGCTTCCAGTCACGGCTTCTGGCGGTAAGTATTTCGCTGAAAACTTCATCCGGCAATTCGAACCCTGAATAGCGAGCTGCAGCCATCCGCCGCCGGCTGGGCTGCGCAACCCTGACCAGCTCCACCCGGCCGGCGGCTTGCGTCTACGTACTTTGTAAATATAGCAACTTGCAAGCGCAGTAATAAGCAATAGAATGATGTCGCCTTTCTAAGTTGACTACTTTGTCTCTTCTTTAATTAGCTGTGATAGTTATTACATAACGACATTGCGGACGATGGGTGATCGATACCACCCGCGACATGCGCGCGCAGACCGGCATCGCTGGAAGCTACAGCGCCAAGCACGTGGTTATCGATCTCCAGGTCGCCTCGGCGCGCACCCGCGACCGATCACCGGAAGAAATCCGCGACACCCTCATCGATGCCGCCGATGTGATCAGGACCTTGACGATTGTGCTTGATGGGAAGGACTAAAGGGCGTTTACCCTGCCGATACTTTTTCAAAGAGGCGTACCGGAATCGCGGAATCAGACCTTCCTCTCTGACCAATCCGCAGATAGCGTCTCTGCGTAGCTGCATGTCTCGGCTACGTCCCGCATTCCACGGAAGGCAACTGGATATGCGGACTTGCCCCGCCGTCGTGCGGGGCTTTTTATTGGCTGATCTGCACTAACTGGCCCCGTCGGCATCGACTCTAGTACGGCCAATCGAGCGGTGGCGATGTACTTGGCGATGACCTCGCCAGCGACCTTCTGCCGGTCGGTTTCGTTGTCGATGGACTTAGCGAGGTTAGGATGCGATCGAGCGGGTTAACCCATTTTAGTCAGAGAGTAAGCATTGCGCCTCGGTAGAGGTTGTGCTGCTATCCGCACTCAACCTGAGTGCTGCTATGTTCGATAATGAAGAGATCGACATCCCCTGCCCTGAATGCGGCCACGAGATCAGCAAGACGGTCGATTGGGTAAAAACAAACGATGAACTCTCGTGCAAAAGATGCGGGAGCGTTATCGAACTGGAGAACGAAAGACATTTGCTCATTATCGAGCACGTGACCCAGAGCATCACGAAACTCAGACGATCGCTCGCCAAGTTTCGAAAGGACGCTCGAGGCACGCAGAGGCCGCGGTAAGCTTCATCCGCCGCACTAGACCTTCGCCTCCTTCCCGTGCCAGTGCTAAACTGCCTCCGCTTAAACAAAGATAGGCCGATGCCTGAGAACCGCTACGACCTCCGCCAAGAGGCAAACGGCACGTGGACGGTGTCGACATCTTCACGGGTCGTCCGGCGCGTGTGAATGACGTGGAGCAGGTCGGTTTGGAGATGGAGCGGGCCGACGATCTGGTCGACCTGCTGAACCTGTCTTACATCAAGCGGCGACGCTGGCCGGTGCATTGAAGGTAGCTAGAGTCCTGGCCGCTCTTCAGCTTTGCACCGCGTCGATCCTTCCTCAGTTCATGCGATCGCAGAGTCCTGCATCACGCCACGTCAGCGAGCCGCTAGAAATTCAAGTAGATGTTGACCTCAGGCCGCCGGTGATAGCGGTAATAGTCACGGTAGCCGTAGTTCTGGCTGTAGTCATAGCGCGGATAGCACCTGCCGTAGTAGCGACAGGAGCGCCAAGCGTGCCGCCTGTTCCAGTGGCTGTCTCTCCAATTGCGCCGGTGGCTGGCCTGCTCAACCGCGCCCGTCTGAACTTGTTCGAGCTTCGGCGCGAAGATCGGCGCGGCGCTTAACGGTAAGGCGAAAGACGCAACCAGGATTACGGCTGTGAGGGCCGGTAAGAACATACTCATGAAGGTCTCCTCCTCGGTGCTGATGACCTTGCACGGCGGAGGCTGAACTGCCGATGAATGGCTCTCACAGAAAAGGCTCCTCGCTCGCGAAGAGCAAGAGGCTGGCGCCAGCTTGAGCACTCTCGCTCCGCCCATGTGGACACCGAGGGGGCCGGAGTTATCTTCCTCTCTGACGGCGAAACCACGTCTGGGGGGGTGGCGTTCGGCTGCGCCTCTGTAGATCGCGCATGAAGTGGCTAGTGGCCGCAGCTACGGCGATCGCAGTCCTGCTTCTGTTTTCGCTAATTTCGGGCATTGCCGACATCCCGTGCCAAGCAGGCAGCTGGGATCCAGGCAGATACACCTGCAGACATACAGGAGTGGCGTCATGACAGTGAGATGCGTTCGCCCGTCTCACGTGTGCGTGCTATAAAGCTGGATGACCGAATTCGAACAGCAATTTGAATTCTCAGAACTCTCCGGCGAGTTCGTCGACGATGACGTAACCGTCATTTTGCGCATCTACCGTCCTGCCGGCACCAACCTCGACTGGATGCTTGAGGTGCTCGACGAGGAAGGCAACACGACCGTCTGGGAGGGCACCTTCGACACTGATCGAGATGCATTCGAAGAATTTCTCGCCACCGTACAGCGCGATGGGATCCGCAGCTTTCTCGATGAGCCGGTGCACAAGCTGCACTGACGCTTGACCGCGCAATCTCGCGCCAATAGCTTCCAATTCGCGGCCTCACCATCCGCAAGCACCACCACAAGAGGAGACACCGCCAAACGCAGTCGGCATTCGTGCCGGCGGCAAACGTGTTCCCTCTTACCTGGAGGTGCTTGTGGCGCCCACGGTGCCCTTCGACAAAATTTACACGAGGCAACGAAACAGCGGGCGTTTGGGCGTGGCTCGGCGGACGATGATCAAGCTCGGCCGAGATCTCGGATCCTGCTCCAAAATTGGCGACGAGTACCTGCTTAGCGAAGCTATTTGGCAGGCTCAACGAGCGATGCCGACCAGTTCCCAAGGAGGCGCGGTGAACGTCAAAGGGTTCATGTCCGATGTGCGGCTTCTGCGATCTCTAGCATCGCTGACCCAGAAAAAACGAGGCCGGCCATGAACGCCGATGACTTTCTGGATGGCCTCCACATGCCGGAAGAAATCGCGCGACGCATCTCGGAATCCAGCGGCGTTCGGATCTCTGCGCGAACGGCACGGGACACCGCTGACGACATAATGACGGCAGTGTGGTCTCAGCACATTATTGTCCAATCGGCATAAGAGGAAACTCAGGAAACCGATGTGCTTGCACGGCCGCGAGGGGCTTCCAAAACGGAATTCATCTCATTGGCGGTCAGAGTGCTCCCCGGTCGCGCTCGCGACATAACGGCCTCTTTGATCCAGAGTTTGGGCCATGGCGAGCAGGCGAGTTAGGAAGCAACCAGAGTGTATCATAGTTGGCTTGATCGTGGGACGAGCGGCGGGCGCGGCGCGGTGAGGAAGCGAAGAAAGTAACGGATTTCGTCCTCGACGCCGGCCGGGCCCTCCCGGGCGAGAAGAGGATAGAAACTATCGACGAGTTTTGTGTCCTTGCGGACCAGGCCCTGTCTGATTCAGGCTTTTACGATGAGCCGAGCTGGAGCGGCCAGGGCTTTGAAAGGCACGATGGGTGGCTCAGATTTCCATCGGACATTCTACTGACGTCGAAGAGAACAACGTCGTTTGGGCAAAAATCACCGAGAGCGGCGCGCTCGATCAGGCATTGGTGATTTTTCATCACTGGAATGCCAGCGCCCGAAATCGTCAGATTGCCAAGTTTTTCTCGCAGCGTGGGATCACGGTTGTCGAGATTGCTATGCCTTATCACCTCGAGCGCAGCCGTCCCGGCTCGCTGTACGCCGATTATATGCTTAGTTCGAATCTCGGCCGAACGATCCAATCTGTAAGGCAGGCCGTATGGGATGGGCGAAAGCTCATCCGCTGGCTGAAGAGCGAAGGCTATCGAGAGGTCTTGGTTCTCGGCATGAGCCTTGGCTCCTGGGTTGCGGAAGCTGCCGTGCTCGCCGACGAGTATTGCGTATTTCAGATTGCGGAAGATCGAGAGAAAGAGAGAAAGGTGCGAGTAGGACGATGCCTGAGGTTTCGGAGGAGGCTGGCCACGTTAGCGAGCATCCCCGCAAATTGGCCGGGACGATCACTGCCTCATCCGGCCGTTAGTCCGAGCTTACGACGCCGTAGTGAAATAGACTCCAGGCTGTATCGATGATGGTTTCCTCCTGAGCCCGAGGACGCCATCCCAGTATTCGCATAGCCTTCTCGCTGGTGCTCCTGCGAATGGGCGCGCTCCCTGCCCTTTCCATCTCCGGCGTTTGCACCTTCGCAGCGAGCTCGCCCAACTTCTCCCTGAGAACCCTCGCAATATCGAAGAGCGTGACGACACCGCCGCTCACTCCGATGAAGCGCTGCCCCTTTGCCGCATCCGTCGTCATGACGAGGATGTGGAGGTCCGCCAGATCGCGGACATCGACCATGCCGAAATTCAAACCGGTCAGAGGCGGGGCGCCTTCGAGAAGCTGCTTGATGAAGGCGATCGAAGCGGAGATGTCCGGCCCCAGAACGGGCCCGAAAATGCCAACCGGGTTGACCACCGACATCTCGAGGGAGCCACCCTCCCTGCCGATGAAATCCCAGGCCGCTCTCTCAGCAAGGACCTTGGATTTGATATACGGCTGCATGTCTGGACCGTTTGGGTCGGTCCAGTCCTCCTCGTCGAAGACCTTGTCGTAGTTGGTGTGGCCGTAGCCGATGGCCGCGAACGAAGAGGTCAGTACGACACGCTTCACGCCTGCGTCTCTCGCGGCGCGCAGGACCCGCAGGGTGCCATCACGCGCCGGAACGATCAGTTCATCCTCGTTTCGGGGGGCGGTTTGTGGAAACGGCGAAGCGACGTGCAGCACATAGTCACATCCCGCAACCGCAGCGGCCCAGCCATGGTCATCGGTCAGATCGGCCTCGCTGAATGAAAGCTCCTGGTCGGAATCGACGCCGCCATTGCGCACCATCGTCCGAACTTCGGCTTCACGCTGGGCGCTCCGTATTGTCGTTCGAACTTGATGACCTTCCTTCAGAAGCTTTGCAATAACGTGACTGCCGACGAACCCCGAACCACCAGTAACCAATACTTTGCTCATAACATCACTCTGATTGTTTGGTTTACCGCAAGATCGAGCTGTAATATGAGATTTTCAAGTAGGATGAATTTTCGGACTCAGTATGAAAAACCAGACCATTGAGCCGCGCCTCTACGACGAAGACGAATGCGCCGGATGCACAGGCCCGGAGCCGATCGACATCCTGCGCTTCCAGCGAGCCATTCGCGCCATCACGGGCAAGTGGAAGATCGAAATTGTCTGCATCCTGGTCGAAGGGCCGCACCGATTCGGCGAATTGCGCCGACGGCTTCCGGGGGTGACCCAACATATGCTGACCGAGCAGCTGCGCGATCTCGCCAACAACGGCATCGTGATCCGCAATGCCTTTGCGGAGATTCCGCCGCGCGTCGAGTATGAGCTATCGCAGGCGGGGATCGACTTGATGCCGACGCTCCGCGAGATGCGGGACTGGATGCTCAAATATGAGCATCAACTGGCGGCCCCCTGATTGCTCGCAGGGCGTCGCAGAGTCCCTGCAACATCATTCGTCGAAGGGGGCGTTCAGGACGAGATCCACCACCGAGGGAGCTTTGTACCCTGGAACGAACCGTTCGCCGAAATCACGCGCGAAGTTGTCATAGGTTGTCTCCGGGTTCTTCTCGACGATGCAGCAAAAGCACTTCGTCATCTTTTGCTTCATTCCCAGCCTGGGAAATTCCGAGACGATTCTTGCCATCTCGGCCGGGGGAAGAGCATCGTAGCGCAAACCGATGACATCGAGGCCGATCCCCGCGGTGCAGAGCGCAACTTCCGGTTCTTTGTACAGGCCGATCGAAGGGGTCGAGTTGAGAGCGACGCTGTCCCAGATCAATTGCGCGCGGCGACCATCGACCCCGCTTTGCGTCGCGAACGTTCGTGCAAGATCCGCCCCTTCCACCTCGAAACGGCGTGGTCCCGCGAATCTTTCGTTCAGCGTGATATCGTGCAGTAGCGTCCCAACTGCAACGACCTCCGCATCGTGCACAACGCCTTCGATCTGCCCGAGCCGCGCCGCGAACAGCCAGGAGCGCACCACGTGGTTGAATAGATAGGGCTCACATCTGTCGCGCGCGTATCCGAGCGCACGGTTTACGAGCGGCGTATCGGGGACGGACACCCCCGCGAGCATCCGACTGGCATTTTCGGTCATGGTTTAGCTCCGGTTCTTGTTGAGGAAGCGCCTGCTGGCGAAAAGCAGCCCGGCGCGACACTTCCGATCCGGCATCGTCAGCGCCTTCTCGTCGGTATTGACGACGAACACCGGCAGCAGCTTCGACGGCTGCGTAACGCTGGCATTTGCGCTGGCGGCCCGGCAATTCCGTGAAGCTCTCGGGACAGGAGCCGGCGCCGGGCGCCGGCTCCTGGTGACTCAGCCCTTCACGAAAGCGAGGAGGTCCGGGTTCACGACATCGGCATGGGTGGTGCACATGCCGTGCGGGAATTTCTCGTAGACCTTCAGTGTGCTGTTCTTCAGGAGCTTTGCCGACAATAGCGCGGAGTCGGCAATCGGCACGATCTGATCGTCGTCCCCGTGCATGACCAGGGTCCGCACGGTGATGATCTTTAGGTCTTCTGTAAAATCGGTCTCTGAGAAGGCCTTGATCCCATCATAATGGGCCTTGGCGCCGCCCATCATGCCCTGGCGCCACCAATTATTGATAACGGCTTGGATTGGTTGCGCCCCGGGCCGATTAAAGCCGTAGAAGGGACCTGACGGCAGATCAACGTAGAATTTGGACCGGTTGTCGGCGAGCGCCTTGCGCAGACCGTCGAATACCTCGATCGGCAAACCGCCCGGGTTAGCCGTCGTCTTCACCATGATTGGCGGAACCGCACCGATGATAATGAGCTTGGCGACCCTGCCCTGCGGCTGCCCATACTTCGCAACGTAGTGCGTCGCCTCGCCGCCGCCGGTGGAGTGGCCGATATGCACCACGTTCCTGAGGTCGAGGTGCTCGACGACCGCCGCAGCATCCGCGGCATAATGGTCCATATCATGACCCTCGCTCACCTGTGCCGAGCGTCCATGCCCACGCCGGTCGTGCGCCACGACGCGATAGCCGTTTTGCAGGAAGAACAGCATTTGCGTATCCCAGTCGTCAGACGACAGCGGCCAGCCATGGTGGAACATGATAGGCTGGGCGGTCTTCGGGCCCCAGTCCTTGTAGAAGATTTCGACGCCGTCGCGTGTGGTGAACGTGGCCATGCTTTGAATCCTTTCAGAGGTTGGGCGTTCGGTTGTGGTTGACTGTGCTGCGGCCGGCCAGCTTGGAAGCAACGCCAGCGTCGTTGCGCTAAGCCCGATGGCAAGTAGCTCGCGCCGGCCAGGATCGACCGGTTGATGCAGCTTTCGGTCTGTCATGGACCATCTCCTTTTTTGCTTATGGTAGAACGACTGTTCTCCGTTTGATTTCGCAATCGTCTAGTGGGATCACCGCCTTGTTCTGCGTTCTTGCATCGCGGCCACCAGCGATGGCCTGGCCCCGGCAACGCCTACAGAATTCTACCGACTAGACTGAAGTTATTTGCCGAACAGAAAGTATTCGACTCGCTCCTATTCCGGGAGAAAATCGGCTATATACATTGACTATATTCATGAAATTCGCTGCCCCGCGCTGCATTGACCTGCATCCTTCAATATTTGCTGCGATGCAGCAAGTAGGATGGATTTTATGACCTAGTCTGAAGAATCTGACCGCCCTCCAGCGCGTGGCCTCCACCCTTCTCAAGCGATCGCTCCGAAGCCTGATGGCTGGGCGGCTGTCGCGATCGACCCGTTGCATTCGCCTTGGCGGGCGATGAAGGCGCGCCCGCCAAGGTTGGTGCCGTTGGTTGCCTCAGGCCCGATATCCGTCGCGGCCAAAACGACCGCTTCCAAAGGCGACGATCTGCAGCAGCCCGCCAGCCATGGCCACATTTTTCCAGAAGTGCAGGAATTCGTTCTGGTTTGAGAAATCGCTGTGGAAGACAAGAGCCGTCGCCAGACTAAAAAGTGCGAGCACGAGCCCGACAAGCCGCGTCTTGTAACCGGCGATCAGAGCGAACCCGCCGGCAATTTCCAACACAATCGCAAAGATCAGCGCGGCAATGGGCAAGGGTAAGCCGAATGCCGAAATGTAGCCGAGATAAGACTCCGGGTCCGTGATTTTGGCGATGCCCGACATGAGAAAAATGGGGCTGATAAGAATGCGGCCGCTCAGAGCCGCGATTGCGGAATAGCCAGCCGAGGCGGCACTGATCCGGCTGACCGAGATGTTGCTGATGGTGTTCATTGTCTTGGTCCTTTTCGATGAGCGCGAACATCTGTCGTTGCGCCACTGCTATGAGTGAGGTCAGTTTGACGGTAGGCTGGAATGCCTGTCATTTGGCTTTGGCTGGCGTCGTGAGTTCGGTCTCGTCGGTGTTGACGACGAACACCGCCAGAAGCTTTGCGGGCTCGGTGTCGCTGCCGTTGGCGCTGATATTGTGGAAGTCACCCGGCAGTTCGGTGAAGTTCTCGCCCTTCTTATATTTGCGGACCGGGCCGCCATTGATCTGGCCGACGACCGTCCCCTCAAGGACCGTCGCATAAATGAGAGCCGAACGGGCGTGGGTGTGAGAGGGGTTGGATCCGCCCGGCTCGTACTCGACCAGAACGCCTTTTACGCTCTTGCCCGGCACGTCGGGCAATTCGTGCTGGTAGACAAGCGTCACCTTCACGCCCCTGTTCACAAGCGAATGGCTGTCAGCCATCGCCGGCAATGTGAAGGCTGTGCTAACGAGGATGGCGGTCGCCGTGATCAACGCGCGTGCAGATTTCATGCTACTCTCCTTTGCTAAGTCTACGGGTAGAGATCAGTGGCTCGTGGCTTGCGAGGCCAGCCAGCCGTCGAGTTCGATTGCACCCAATCGATGTTGCCCGATCGGCACCAGCGACAGATCTTCGACGGAACCGCCGAAGTAATCGGCGTTTGGGTTGCGCCGCATGGGACGGCTGTCGTGGCGGGCGCGCAGATAACGATCGACGATGCGGTCGAATGGCCCGCGGTCCGGTCCGCCAATTTCGACGATTCCGTTAATGGGAGCACCTGTGGCAACCCCGGCCAAGACCAATGCAACGTCTTCAGCTGCAATGGGCTGGAACTGGCCACCGGAAAGCGCAACGTGTCCCTCGACGGTGTAGGCGTCGGCGATCGTGCCGAGAAATTCGAAGAATTGGGTCGACCGCACGATCGTGTATGGCAGGCCAGCGGATGCAGCGATCCGCTCCTGAATCAGCTTCCCTTGGAAATACCCATTGCCCGGCATGCGGTCGACGCCGACGATCGACAGGACCACATGATGATTGACGCCGGCACCACGAGCAGCCTCGGTCAGATTGTGTCCCGATGCCTCGAAGAAGCGCCGAACTTCGCCCGGGTCGAACGACATCGCGTTGCTCACATCGACAACGGTGTCGGCGCCTTCAAGCACTTCCGCGAGACCATCGCCGGTCACTGTATTGACGCCTGTTGCCGGAGCAGCAGCAACAACATCATGCCCCGCCTGCGCCAGCAATTTCGAAATCTTGGAACCGATGAAGCCGGTTCCGCCGATAACGACGATCTTCTGCTTGCCCATTTTCTTCTCCTATGTTCGTTCGGTGTTGCAGATGAGAAGTTTTTATCGGCAAAGGAAAACTGGCTCTGTCTTGCGATTGCGATCGTTGTCGCGAAATTACGATGTTCTGCGTAAGCGATAGCGATAGCGTGTGTGCCGGTTGGCGAGGGGATACGGGAATGAAGGAAGGGCCTAGTTCGCGTGAGCACACATTCGGCAGTCCAAACAAGACACCCTGGGTCTCCAAGATGCCACCCGAGGTTTACCGTCGAGGAGTTCTCATCCGCTCAGCGGCTGACGAGATGGAGCAGATCTTGGATGCTCCGCCGGCCCTGACGGAGGCAAACCTGAAAGGCGGCGCCCGGCTCACCCGCCGTTGGTCGCACGGTGCGCTGCATGCCTCGCTACCGCCGCTCGATACCCACGTGGTCATGACCTATTATGGCACGGCTCAGAAGGCCCTATGGCGGCAAGGGGCTATGCGCGTGGAATCGCGGACGCGCCGGGGATCCATCACGCTCATACCCGAAGGTCAGGAGGGTCGATGGGATGTGGAAGGTACTATTGAAGTATCCCATGTCTACCTACCCGACTCGCGCCTGCAATCCGCAGCCGAGGCCTTGTCGATACTCGGAAAGATTGAGCTGATCGGGCGCAACTGCTTCGATGATCCGACCTCTGCGCAGATTCTCGAGCTGCTGGGGAGAGAAGCCGCCAGTGGCGACACCGCCGCTTCATTGTTCGTCGAACAGGCCATCGACCTCCTTTGCACCCAACTCATTCGCTCGCACTCATCCTTCGGCTCTCTGACAGTCGCCGCGCCGCGCCGCGGGCTGGCGGACTGGCAGATCAAGCGTGTGAACGACTACATGACGGAATTCATGGATCGCGAGTTGAGCCTTGATGAGCTCGCCGGGCTGCTGCAACTCAGCCGCCACCATTTCTGTACATCCTTCCGGCTGGCTACCGGAATGACACCGCATGAATGGTTGACTACGCTCAGGATGCGGCGAGCGGGCGAGATGCTGGTCAAGACCGATTGGCCGATCATTAGCATCGCGCTGGAGGTCGGCTATCAAACGCCTTCGGCCTTCGCAGCCAGCTTTCGTCGGGTCATGAAAATGACGCCCACTGCGTATCGCCAAGCCGCGCAGGGAGACTGACGGGCTCGCAAGGTCGATTGCCAAATGCGACTGAGGGTCCAGGAAGCCCCGGAACTCTCAAGAGGCGGACTGCAGGCGGCCTCAGCGCTCCCAGGTCGAAGGAACCATCCCGCTCGGGCTGATCTTTCCTTGTGGTCGGCGGCGCGACGCGAGACCGTCTTACGGCTACGCGCAATCAGCAGCTCAGTCGCCACCGCCGGCACTTTGAACGGGGCTTCAGGCGAGCACATGAGCGGCGGCGCCAGATGGAATCGCGAGCCTCACCGCATGGTGCAACTGGCGGGACAGGACGTCTTTGCGATAAGCCGCATCTTCCGGTAAGTCGAAACTATGAATAGGGCTCACTACACAGAAGCGCTGAGGCGCACAAATCTTCTAGCAGTCTTGGCTCCCTTCGACCCCCACGTCGTCGGCACGCCGCCTCTAGGCCTGGACCTGCCCACGAGTGATATAGACGTCCTTTGTTATGCTCCCGATCCGCATGCCTTCACCCAAGTTGTTTGGGATAGCTACGCCATATGCAACGATTTTTCTATCCGGCAGTGGACCGGTAGAGAAAACCCGATCATCGCCTCGTTTGCCGCCGCCGATTGGACGTTGGAACTATTTGGTCAAGATCTACCGGTGTCCGAGCAGCACGGCTGGAAGCATTTTCAGGTGGAGCATAGGCTCCTTACTATCGGCGGAAGCCCCTTCCGCGCGGCCGTAATGCAGCTTCGAGGCGACGGCATGAAGACCGAGCCCAGCTTTGCGGCTGCGCTCGGCCTCAAGGGGAGCAATCCTTATGAAGCGCTGCTCGAGATGGCGGGTTGGTCTGACGAAGCCTTGGCCGCTTTGTTGCGGGAGCGTGGATTCTAGGCAGCGCGGACGGATATCTGTTCGCGACCCGTGGCTCGCTCAAGCCGAAAGAAATGCAGGTTGTCTTGAGCACGACCGAGCCGACAATGGGCCTGCGTACTTTGGCCTAGCGCCGAACCAGGCGATCAGCGCATCGGATTCGCTGAGGATCTTTGCTTCCCGCACAATGCGGCGGTCCGCATCCACCACGCACACACTTGAGTATTCCAGTGATGCGTCGATGCCGGCATACTCTTTCATGTTGGTCTCTCCGTGCTGCTATGGAGCAGGCCACTCCTGACTCCGCGACACCATCATTGTGAGAGACGACCACCGGCCCTTCAAACCTGCCGGGCCGGGTCCGCCCGTTACACCATCTTTTAGGCCGGAACGTGAACATCCACGCAACAAGCTATGCAGGGGACTCGCGAAGGATTCCACGTATTGCGGTCGGTCTGACATAGTGATCTAAGTGACTGCCTCCGTACCCTGGCTGTGTAAAAACGCTGATGCCATGGCCAATTGTGAGATATGAGCGTTGCTCAAGCGTCATCGTTGGCGTTTTGTTTTCGAGCGCCCTCCAGA
>Ga0214543_1009386_pt1 | contig 15238 bp, 9 predicted proteins | sample CNSS2metaG_FD_160094 | JGI IMG/M metagenome (GOLD analysis project Ga0214543, IMG submission 160094) | Root nodule microbial communities from cowpea collected in UCLA plant growth center, Los Angeles, California, USA - CNSS2 | ecosystem: Host-associated > Plants > Roots > Nodule | place: USA... | reverse complement strand
TAAATAAAAATATTTAAAATTTTTTTATAATTATTTAAAAAAATAAAAATATTTTTTTTTTTTTTTTTATTTATAACTGAAAAATTATAATAACTATTTAACCATTTTTTTTTTGCATACTGAAAATATTGTGGTATAAATTTTGAGATGTTATATTATGAATTTTCTTTGTTATATAAATGTATCCTAAAACATTCATTTTTTTCATAGTTCAATTTTTAGACATAACATGTTGTCAGGAAAATCAACTACTAAAGCAAAAACACTTACATGGTTGTTCCTTCAGGTTTGGAACTTTGGTCCATATATTTATAATTGTTTGGTTCCTTGTCTTCCTCAATTATTTATAATTGTGTTGATATATTATAGTGTAATAAACAAACTGGCTCATATGAGTGCAATTATTATGTAATGCAATGGATTAAAACCATTGATCATGCTCGTATTACAACTAGTTGGGAAAATGTAATATTTGCATTGAATCAAATACTTTGCAACTTTGTCTTTTTATGTATTAATTGAAATTATTGTCTTTTGTGCAAAAATTCAAGAGTATTGCACCAATCCTGATAAGTCCATAAAGTATGATAAGATAGTTTGTGTAAAATATATAATACAAATGTACAAAAGTATTTAGGATATTTACTTGTTGTAAGACAAAACTTATAGTTGTATTCAGATTATGGGTTTGACAAAATATAATGTGTTTTGTGTTAGTTATGTCTCAATCTATGCAGGTTTAAAATGTATGAAGACACAAAAATAAAAAAATATTAAAAAAATCACATAAAAAAAGGTATTCAACTTTGATTTTGGTAATAATCGAAGTCTAATACTACTTTTAATTTAAAATTGTTTAATTTTAAGGATATTTGGTATCAGTTATGGTCATAACCGAAGTCAAATACCCTTTCTGATTAAAAAAAAATTTAAAGGGTATTGGGCTTCAGTTCTAATAATAAATGAATTCTATTACCCTTTAAATTAACTTTTTTAAAATAAAAAAGGTATTAGGCTTTGGTTAGCACTTGAACCAAAGCATAATTTTAAGTCTTTGGTAATAATCTAGGCCTAATACTATTTTTAATTTAAAATTATTTAATTTTGAGGATATTTGGTATCAGTTATGGTCATAACTGAAGCCAAATATCCTTTTTGATTTTGAACAAAATTAAAGAGTATTGGACTTCAGTTCTAATAATAAATGAATTCTAATATCTTTAAATTAAATATTTTATTTTAAATAAAAAAAGTATTAGGTTTCAGTTAGTACCTAAACCAAAACATAATGTGAACTTTTTGGCTTTACTTTATAACTGAGGCCAAAATGTCACATTTTTTATCTCGTCTTGATATGTTTCGGTTGTTGACCCAAAACACAATTGTTAAAAAAAATCGGTGCTAAAATACTTTCATGCACAAATGATATTTTAAAGTTTAAGTTTTAAACTTGATCAATTTTAACATTTTAAACTTTTATTACAAAATTTATAATATAAAATATATTTTGTAATTATTATTTTCAATGCATTATTAAATGTGTTTAAAAACTCCTTTAATTTCTTTTAACATTTAAAAGTTTTCTTATAATGTAACATCCCAATTTCAGCAACTTAAAAATTAATAAACTAGGATGTTTCATCATAGTGTTCAAAATAGATCATCCATTGTATAAAATATATTAATATAGTCTTACAGAAGATAAAACTATAAAAATATATCATTTATACAAACCAACTAAAACCAACCAAGTTCTATATACACACGTTAACCACTTACTACAACTCCCAGAAACCTTTCACTAGCCTAACAGATGGTTCCTCATCCTCCAAAGGTGCCTCTAAACCTGTAACCTCATCTGCTCCCACCGAATAGGTGATCATCGTAAAAGAAATACAAACAACAAGAGACATAGAGTGCACCAGTAAGCTAGTTTATAAAAGAAATAATCATATAACATTTAAACTTGTTACATTATAAAATAGCATATTTCAAGCTTTCATAAAAAGAAATACCAAACATATAATTGTAGACTTTCTAAACTCAATTATCCGGATATGCATTGACTCAGACATAAAAGTTGTGCACCTGTCATAAAAGTGGATTATGGCAAAGGCCCTGGCTCCACTTGGCCTAACGAAAAGTGGATTGCGGCAAAGGTCCTGACTCCACTTGGTCTAACCAACATGAATCAATTTCCTCTAGACAGGGTAAGTTACTTATGGCATCACCAGATTAATGGCCCACCCCTAATCCCGCCATAAGAACCTCCTTCAACTTTCACCACGTAGGCCACAACACTCTATATGAGTTTGTAAGCCTAGTAGAGTATATGATAGCTTCTGACCAACACATATCCCTAGCCAATGCATAACAACCTACTAGTGAGGACTGCACTTCTTCCTTAGAAGCACAACCCTTATGCAACAAACAATTCAAATCAACTTTCTCATTCCATTCCATTAAGATCCACTTTCACTCTCTTACCATCATCACATTTCCTCAGAATCCAACACTTCAAAACAAAGATGCAATCGAACTTTAACCATCTCATTCCATTGATTCTTTCATACTTAAAACCTCATCACTTCTCCATAAAACATACCCACCAATCATACACAACTCATTCATCATATTCACATATCATATTTCATAATTTCATGTAATAAGCACTCTATAACATAAATGTTCAAGAACAACTAGTAAAACTTCTTAAACACAAAGAAAAACATAAATGTCACACATGATAGAGGGAAGATGACAGTTCATATTAAAGGTGAAGAAACAAACAGAAGATTCCACAAGTGACCTAGGAATTTTTCCACAACCTATGGATTTAGCTCTAGGATGCAGAATTCACACCAGCGGTAACCATTGGATATTTCCACAACTAGTGGATTCAACTTTGAGATAATTCAAACAGTGAATTCCACAAGTAACCACTGAATATTTCTACAACCTGTGGATTTAGTTACGAGAAGTATATATCAAACCATACAAGCAAAACAATCATACTCATCACATATCAAATTCATCAACATGCAATCATTAATTTAGAAAAACACTACAAAGCAAAATAATACTAGCTTTCTATACCTGAGAAAGCGGCTCAATCAGCCCAAACAACTCAACATACTAAAGGAACACCAAAACACCTTCTGCTCCATAGGACAATATGTCTATATTTAGGAATAACACAAGAACGATCAGGACCTACCGTTATGATCATTGACCAACAAAGACTCATATTGATGATTAAATAGTCACATGCAACCAAAGCAGGGTCACATGCAAGCCAGAATAGAGAAGACCCACAAGAAAACTAGCAGAAGTTCAACTTACATGGTTGGAGAAACTAATCGGATAGAAAGGAAGAGCTCGTCAAGAGGATCACCCTTGCGGTCTCCGATCTTCAAATAGATGAACAAAAGGTGAGAACTTTTAGAGAGAAGTCAGAGAACTCTAAAAAAGTGGTTTCTAGAGAGATTATGTGTTTTTAAATAATGAAACTCGTTTATAACAAAATTATTTATACTAAAATCTTTTAATATTAAAATAATCGAGTCTCATTATTTTTAAATCACAATCTATTCTAAAATGTATTTTTTAGGGTTTTACATATAACCTTATGCATAAAAATAAAATATTTTAAATTAATAAAAAAAAATTTCACATTTTTTTCACCTCCAAAATAATGTTTATTTTATCCAAATCATTATGTTTACTTTTTAATTTAAAAGTCTTAAAATATAATACAAATTTTCCGAGTCAAGTATCAGGAGGGGGAAAATTATAATAACTAAGAAAATAAATAAATAAGATTAAATTAATATTTTAAATAAAAAAATGTATAATAATCATTTAATTAAAAAAAATATTAGATATTATTAGATGCGATAATTAAATATTTTAAAAATATTTATTTAAAAATGTATTATAAGTGATTAGTCAAAACACATGCATTATGCATATGTTTGTTCATTTTTCTTTATGATAATAAATAAATAAATAATAAAATTATTATTATTGTTATTATTATAATTATAAAATTAGATATAATTAATTTTAGGTATAATTACTCATTTGATACTCTAACTTTTTGGTTAAGTTCAATTTGGTACCCATACTTTTAGTTTGCTCAATTTAGTATCCCAATTATCTAAAAACATTCAATTTGGTCATCTATGTTAAGTTGGAGTTAACACCATGTTCGTACAGGACATATGTCAAGCCGTGAATTTTTTTTTTATTTTTTAAAACAACATTATTTTTTTTTAATTTTAATTTTTTTTTAAAATTTAAAAACTGTCACATGTCAGTTTACCATCGTGCTACATGACAACTTACAATCATGACACGTGAAAATAGTAATAGTTGTATTCAATTTAGTCTTTATTTAAATTTTTTGTTCAATTTAGTACCTCAACTTTTTAAAATGAATTTCGTCCTCTCCAATTTGAGACTAAATTAGTAAATCAGCTTAATTACAACTTATATATACATGTTACAATAACTTTTTCTAATATATACATCAAATCATTTCACCTAAATACTTAAATTATTTTATTTTTTACATTTTTTACCTCTGTAATTTTTTACACATGAAATTTTTTACACTTACAAAAAATAAAATAATTTGAATATTTAGGTGTAGTGATTTGATGTATAAATTCAAAACAATTATTTTAACATGTATATATAAGTTATAATTAAACTTAGTTACTAATTTGGTCTCAAATTGGAAAGGACGAAATTGGATCATTTTAAAAAATTGGGTACTAAATTGAACAAAAAATTTAAATAGAGGACTAAATTGAATACAACTATTACCACTGCCACATGTCATGATTGTAAGTTGTTACGTGGCACGATGGTAAATTGACATGTGGCAATTTTTAAATTTTTTGAAAAAAATTAAAACTAAAAAAAAAAATTAAAAATTTCACGGCTCCTGTACGGATACGGTGTTAACTTCAACTTAACGGAGATGACCAAATTGAATCTTTTTAGATAATTAGGGTACTAAATTGAACAAACCAAAAGTATGAGTACTAAATTGAACTTAACCAAAAAGTTGGGTACCAAATTAGTAATTATACCATAATTTTATAATTTTACTATAAATACATTTTATTTTTTTGTAGATAATTTTTTAACTAAAAATGGTTAAATTTAAAACATGATTACATGTAGAAAAACAACGACTTAAAATGATATAATTAATAGAATAATTATTTTAATTTAAAATAATTTTTATTTAAATTATAAATTGGAAAATATAAGAGGATCTCAAAAAGGAGAATCCTTGTTATATAGAAGTATATATATTGTAACAATCCTAAAAATTGCAACAACCCTCGTAAAAGTGGATTATAGCAAAGGTCCTAATCCCTTGGTCTAATAAAATTGAATCAAATTCCTCTAAACATAGTAAGTATGACATCGTCAAACAAGGGTATAAGAACCTTCTTCGAATCTCACCACCTAGTCTGCGATACTGTATGAGTTTGTAAGTTTAATATAGTATATGATGACTTCTAACCAACATGTATTCCTAGTCAATTTTGGAGCTTCAATGCAATCTATTTTTTCAGCAAGTATACTACGTAATTTTGTAGTACAACAAATGTGTATCCATAGGGATTTGGTGGAACACACAAAGTTTAGACAAGTTTGATTTGAATGAAATAATGTTGTGATAAGCAAGATGTGAAAATTTAATTTAATGTATAAAACATGTAAATTTAATGGAATAAAAATATGCTAAAGAAGTTTTTGAGTAAAAGATATTTTTAAAGACAATAAAGATGTAACATCTTATAACACACCTGTCATAATACATTGACTTACTATAACAAATATTAGAATACCTAACATAGTAAGTCAACTTACTATGACAGGGACTTTAGATATGACCAAGGGGAGCCACGACTCTTCCATTTTTTTATTCAATTTTTAATATTTATTTTAAAATTATTTTTATATATTATTATATTATTTATATTAACTTTTTAATTTTTTTTTAAAAAACTTCATGCATAGTTTTTTTTTCGTTTCTTTCTTATATATCTCCATTTTTTCTTCCATTTTCCTTTTTATTTTAATTTTCACTATCAATCTCACATTATTTTTAAAATAAAATTACATCAGAGTGGACTTAAGAAGTTAAGAAACATTTTGGACTGATTAATTTTTTTTTTGAATAAATTTGTTTTCTACTTTTTTTAAAGCAATATGTTTTCTTCTCGTGTATCACTATGTGTATCACTTAAAGGTGATAAATTTATCTTTTTTCTAAATGGGTGAGTAGTAATAAATTTATATTAGAAAAATTATAATAAAAAGTAAAAGAATTGATTCTTTCTTTTTCAAAGAGAAGACTTGTGATGGAGATAAAAAATGCATCTACGTGAATTAAACCTGAGAAATTTCATGTGAATCCAAGACAATTTAAAACAACTTTCTAAAGTTCTTATAGTTAGATATAAAGAATTTAAAAAAAATCTAATTTGGCACCCCTGAATGTTTTGTCCAAGTTCCGCCATTGTCACTGAATACCTATCATAATAAATCCAACTTACCATGACAAGTACTCCTAGACCTGACATAATAAGTGATTATACTTTTAATTTTTATTTCAATTTTTCTCCATTCATAATAGTATTACCTGAATATAACAATATACAATTCTCAAGTAAAAGAATTTCATTGACTTACTTTATCCAAGAAACATTATCCAAAAAAGACATACTCTATAAAAATATATATATATATATATATATATATATATATATATATATATATATGTATGTATGTATGTATATAACTTTAAAATTTATTCATACATTCTAAAAAAAAGACTAAACATTGTACATATTTCATTATGAACCAACCATCTAAGGAGATTTCAATTTCTCCCATATGCCAATAGGATCAAGAAGATCACAACAACTAAAACAACAATGACTTCTTTCCCGAGTTCTTTTTGATGGCTAAAGTCCACTGCCAAAATAATTTGCAAAGCAATAAAAAAAGGTATAATGAGAAATTCCATTAAAAGCGTTTCATTTTATTGATAAAACTAAAGGACAATAAATCTTAAACAAGTTAATGCAACATATCATTACAATATTGGTTCCAAAAAGACTTTTTTTTTTCCGCCAAACTTGTTAAATTCACTTTCTCTTAAGTTAACTTTCCCTCTCCCAAATTTAAAAACTAGTTATAATTCCAAGCCGAGACACACAATAAAGATTTGAAGGGAAAACTAAAGGTCCAACATTCATCATTGTTAATTAAGACAATCATGTTTACCAAATTTCTACATAAAGCAAGAAAGTGTTGACAATGTTTCCTTTTTCACCTAGGTTAGCAATGTCTCCTTTTTTACCTAAAATTGCGAAGCAGAAAAGTCAAATGCTTCCATGAAGAACAATTTTAAAGGGAAGAAAAGAGGATAAAAAAGAGAACATGCAATTTAGATATGGCCTACAGGTTTGAGAGCTAGACCAAATTTCAACCAGTGACAGAATGTGCAAGGAAAATTTTCCATAATCCATAACAACCCATTAGTATTATTCTGAACCATTTGAATATCCAAAAAAATAAACAAAAAATTGGTAGGAAAAAATATAATCCAATGAAAACTCACAATTCGTGGATATACAAATCTCAATTGTGCATGTCTGTGTTCACCACCATAAATTTCACCAGTTGCAATACAGATCTGAAATACAGATATGAGTTTCCCTACCAAAATCTAAGGCTCGCTGAACTAAGGTTGCCTCATCTAGTGTTAGAGGACATAAAACGTGTGATCTCGTCTCCTAAAATAAGGATCTCCTTATCTTTCCACAAAGGGAAAACATCCTAAATTACAAAAAAAAAAAAATCAATATTGTGGCTCATATCATAATAATATGATCATAAAAAACTTTATTTTCTTAAAGTACTCCAAATCAACATATATAATTCATGAAATATAGTATAGAATCCCTACTCTCTAACAGGAAAGTTCCTCCAACAGCACAACTAACTAGTATATATTATTAGTCCCAAACTATAATGTTCTTATTTCTCATCTCAAAATGAATAGAAGGCATAACTTTATTTCAATTCATTGGTAATATCGGTAACAGAGAAAACAAAAAATATATTCATTTGTATCCTCCCCAATATTTCTCAGATAAGAACCATCTCTCTCAATTAATGACAAAAACAAGAATGGTTAAAAATCCAATATATAAAGCCAAACAAGAAACATAAAGGACCTCAACTACTTGAGCTCTTCAGCTTCTTCATTAGTGAAACCATGGGTACAACCAGACATAATCTACGGCGAGCCCTTCCAAATTACTTTCTATGTGTTCTTTGGTTGTTGTGGTGTATTGATTACCAAACAAAAAATTTAGTGAACAACATCCTCAATTTTCAAGAAATAAAATCACACACATGGAAGGAAAAAACAGTACCTCATTATGAAGCTTCTTTAGCATAAAAGGTTTTGGAAAAAGCATACATAGAACTGCAATTACATATAAGTGCAAGCAACTAAGTGGAGGAAAGAGGGAAAACCTATGCAAACAGTGTAACATCCCGTCAGGATATTACGAATTTAATAAAATAAATCAAAGTAAAATAATTGCACTGCATTTAATAATACCTCATTTCCCAAAAACATGAAAAATTTAAAACTTTAAATATACGAGTTATAAAAACCAGGAGTCCATAATTCATAAAACTGAAATAAAGTTAATGGCTCTTGCCAAGTTTACATAATCTTCACAAGGATAAAATAATAAACATAATACATATGTATCTACATAATATCTCATGCTAGCCCTCGCTCCGAGTCTAAACATCTCCTGGCCCACCTGTCACATCATCTGCTCCCGGATAACAAGTTACCCGATCATCGCCACACACACACAGAAAGGATGAGCTATGCACAACATATATATATATAAAGAAACATGAGTATAAATATGTTTCCCAACCCAAAATAGCATAACTAATTTCATATTTCATAATCACCCAATCATGACCTCATAGTCCTTCATGAGTCATATGCATGAACTAGGTCTTGGACTTCCCTGTGCTTCCACGAAACTGACTCATTCGTGGTCCAACCCTATGAGCCTATCCCGCTCATAGTCCTGCCCTACAGACTCCTCGTTTGTAGTAAAAACATCCAAGTCTCACACTTGGACCCTGACACGCACACAATCACCATACTATGGACTCCTCGCCCAATAGTAGCCGACGGGAACATCACAGTTCCTTGCCGATCGTGCGCCCGACACATGCAATCACCATATTAAGGACTCCTCGCCCAATAGTAGCCGACGAAAACTCAACCAGTTCCATGCCCATCATGTGTCCAACCACCAAGCACATCCCAAACCCCTAATGGACTTAGTCCTTCAAGCCCAACACACCACAACACATGCATATACAATCTAGCCATGGTATAACAACCAAACCACTCACAAGCACATAAAAACATAGTAATTAGCATAAACTCGCTTAGGCTAGGGACCCCTCGCCCACGCTAGACCTTCAATCTCGCTTAGGCTAGTCCACCTCGCCTGGGCGAATTTAACTCAGCAACCAAACACGCCATCTCGCCTGGGCGAGTCACACGTTCGCCCAAACACCCATTCCCACCTCGCCTGGGCTAAAATACATGCGAAGCACCAAACATGACCAAGACATCTCGCTGAGGCGAGGTCATCTCGCTGAGGCGAGGTCATCTCGCCTGAGCGAGACTCTGGTTCGCTCAAAACCCATAAAACCTCGCCTGGACGAGAAATCACGCTCAACATGAGCACACCTCCTTGCTATCTCGCTTAGGCGAGCCAGTCTCGCCTAAGCGAGAGTGTCACTCGCTCAACAATAACATAGCTCGCCTAGACGAGCTACAAGACCTTTAAATCAGAAGAGTAGCTTTGCAATTCTCGCTTAGGCGAGATGGACTCGCTTGGGCGAGACTTGCAGGGTTTTGCCTCTGTACACGCACACAAATACTCAAAATATACCCAAACCAATCCCAAATTGCAACCAAACATGTTCAAACAACTTGTATCATCAACCAAGCCCTATATATGCAGTGCAACACATTTGAATCTTCTGAACCCGCATATTGGCCATGACCCAAAAATAACAACACCCAAAACCCTCATTCTAATCATATAATGTATCACATGGTTATGCACACAACCTCAAACCAATCAACCTCTCAATCACTACACATAATACACGAATTTCATGCCAAACATAGATCAATTGTGAAATCCATGACACAGAACCATATACATATTACGAAATTCACACGCACAAAGAAAAGCTCCCCTAACCTGGAGTGTGTGATCAAAATTGTGCAGATAGGATCCCTTGATTCAACAATCTCCTCTTGCTTCAGCCCTTGCCCTCAAACTCAGTTCACTTTCTCAACTTGTGCTCCTCTCAAAATCAAATTCCCAGCACTGCCAAAACCCTTCCCTTTACCTAATTTTTGGCTTTTATAGGTGCCTTTAAGGTGGGTATTAAAAATAAAACGAGTTTGGGCTTTTATAGGCTTTTCTTTACCCCTTCACATTCATACCACAACTATTAGTTAACAAAAATAAAGCTTATTCTTTGCCCATCAAGGTTTGAACCCATGATCTTCCACTCATAAGGCTAAAACACAACCACTATGCCAACTCCCATTTGGTGACACTCACAAATCAACAATATCTTACAATACTAATCACATACTCATACATATCCTTAAAAATCAATAACAAAAACAATCACACAAAATTGGCATAGATAGGACTCGAACCCAAGTCCTCTCACACAATCAAAGTACTCTCAACCACATGAGCTAGTACTTTTTCATGTCACATTATACAACAATTAATGTCATAAAGACGCTCTCCTCCCGCATTTATTAATTAATTAATTATTTAATTAATTAATTTTCCCGGGTCTTACAAACAGTGGCACCAGTGCGACAACCACTCCAATTTGTTCTCGTAGTGCAGAGCGAAAATGGTAGAATCAACAGTGCGACATGACAAAAAGGGCTTTTACTATTTGGGAGACGACAAACGACATGACAAAAAGGGCAAACAGGGCAAACGGCACGACAAAGGCTCCAACTATTTGGGAGACAATGTTGTCAACAAACGGTCTAAACATGAATCTGAGTTTGGGAAAGGTTGACGACGACAACGATAAAGAAAAAAATGAGGGACTACTTGGGGGAGAAAGATGCATGGACTTCTTGGATATGAGAAAGAAAATGGAGGGACTGCTTGAGAATAGAAGATGAGAAACAAGGCATGGATTACTTCTAAAAGAAAAAGGCTTAAATAATTATTAGTTCCTAGTTTTGGTTAACTTTTTCCAATTTAGTCCTAGTTTAAGATTTGTTTTTAATTTGATCATAACTTTCGTAAATTTCATTCAATTAAATCTTTCTTAACTTCGTCTAAATAGTTAATGAAATAGTGTCCAGCGTGATTTATTTTTATGACGTGGAGCATTATTGAATGACGTGACCGTTATTTTACTGTGCTACCCTTTTTAATTTTAATCAAATAAGTTTAAGGTTACAAATTTGTCGAATTGGGTTTATGAATTCATAAAGAATTGGGAATTTCAATCAATTGGATATCTAAGAAGACTGTGCATTCACCTCCATCAAAGATTGTTGTTCTGTATGAAAGATTGTTGCATTCTGTTGAATGCTTGTTCATCTGCTTACTCGCCACTTCTTCTCATGAAATCAAACCACCTCTGTCTCGAGTCACTGTTTCTACTGTTTTCTTATCTTGTGTGTTGATTTCTACTAATAGGGTTAGTCGGGATAGGGAAAAGAAGGAAATTGCTTTGGATTTTGAAGTCTCTAGTTTCATGTTTGCTTCTAAACTATAGCTTGTTAATTTTTTTTAATAGCTTTTCATGGTGCGGGATGAGTTTCAACTTACCAAAATTCAAGAACGAGTCTTGCGAATTTACAAGGTTGGAGAAAGAAAGGGAAAATTTTGATCTTTTTGGGTGCAAATAAATAATTTTTGGTGTTAGCCATTTAAGTTGAAAGTCTTAATTCACATTAATTGGCATTTATGATTGATAAAAGCTATTAAAGTGAAAAAAGATTGATTTTTTGATAAAGTCTCAACACTTTTCTTGTTTCTAGGTTGGTTTCTCCAAATTTGTGGCCCAATGGAACACGGTTTAAAAAGAAAGTCTCTAGAAAATGGAGACTATTCACACTTGATCGTTTTTTCTCTGGATGACCTTAATGAAGATCTCTTAGAGTGCTCCACTGAGGAGACAAGCATAGTAAAATAACGGTCGCGTCATTCAACAATACTTCACTTCACAAAAATGAATCACGTTGGATACTGTTTCGTTAACTATTTAGACGAAGTTAATGAAAATGATCTAATTGAATGAAATTTACGAAAGTTAGGAGCAAATTGAAAACATATCCTAAACTAGGATCAAACTGAAAAAATTAACCAAAATTAGGACCAAATGACAATTTAAGTCAAAAAAAAAAACAATTGAAAAATTAGGGATTTTGAGAAACTAAAAAAAGTGTACCAAAATCTTTCTTATTATATTTTTAACTTAATTTTATTTTTGACAGGTCTAATACATTTGTCATTATAAATTATATTTTATTAATTTTATTTTTTAAATATAACTATTTTTTTAATTTAACTATTTTTTTAAATTTACTTATTTTTTAAATTAAAATAATTATTATTATAAAAAAACTATCTGAAATATAAACATTACAAAAATTAAAATTGTAAAAGTTATTTAAATTTACTTTAATAATTAAATAATAATAGTTTTATTATATTTGTATTTATAATTTATTTTAAAGTTTAAATAAATTTAACCAGAACAAAATAAATTTATGTCTTAAATATATATAGTCTAAAAAGCTATTATTGTGCTTTTTTAATACAATAATAATTGTAACATTGTTTTCGTTAAACGTAGGAAATAAATTCAATTAAATGTTTTATTTGAATGTATCAAAACAAAAAAGAAAAAAAAACTTCATATTAATTAAGAGTACATATCTATTTCTTTTTATTATAAATTATAAATTTGAAAAATCAAGTCAATTGGTGAACTGTTCTTTTTCTTTTATTGTGAATTAGGTGTTTTACATTTTGTTTTTATTATAGTAAAAATATTTAAATATTATATTTAAATAATTTTGTAATAAAATAAATTTTAATTATTTTATATGTTTAAATTTAAATTAATTGTCAAATAAAAAAGTGGTGAAATTTAAAGAAATAATCATTAAAAATCTGTCAATACTCAATGAATAAAATATGTTTTCCAAGAAAAAAAAAGTAGATGAAAAAAATTTGTAAAAAAACAATAATAATAATTAGTTAAATTAATTAAAAATTAAAAATAATAGAACAGGTAATTTTGGGTCTATCTATTCGGTCCAACTTTAGTTAAATTACTCTAAAGTTTTTGTTTTTGCTTGTAGCCCAAAACCCGATTTTCACCTTCCAACACCCTATTTTTCTGTTTATACTACTATTTCATTTTTTTTTAAAAGTCCTATTCTAACTTTACTATGTATGTGGCACCTTTTTTCACCCTAACTAACTTTCAGACTCACGAAAAAAAAAACTCCACTCACCTTTCACAGAGGAGGACACGAGAGACTACCACCCCTAACATACGCACAATCAATCTAAAACCCCTACTTTGAATTTAATCTTCTTCGCAGCATTCTCGCGAGTGCGGAATCGCTCTTATCCTCCTCTCCTCCCCTGGGCCACCACCGTCGTTACCGGTTCTTGACCGCAGTTGGCCGTTCCTCGCCGCTCCGCCTATGCTCGAACTTGCCACAAGTTCGTCGTCCTTGGAGCTCGCATCTTCTCACAGCGTTGCATCGTCGAGACCCGTTTCCTTATCTCCTCGCCAACCACCGTTGGAACCTTGCTGAACACTAAACTGCCAGACGCTACAGACGTCGAAGAGGTTCAACCGATTCTCCTCTGTTTCTCTGTTTTTCTTATTTTTGGATTCACCGATTGTGTATTGAATTTAATTGGCGAGACTTATTTGTTCATCTTTTAGCGTAATATGTTAAAGCTAATTTGATTGGAATGTGAACTTGACATTGCGCTTGTGTTAAATCGAGCACGTGAATTGTTGATTTTTCTTCGGTTTGTCGTTGATGTGAGATGAAAACTGGTTGGAGTTGATGAAACTGTGAATTGAAATTGTCGAATTAATTGTTGAAAGGGTTATATAATCCTTTATGTTTGATAACTAGACGACAATGATTGATTGTTGAGAATTAGCTTATAATTGTTGACTGATGTTTTGAAGATGTGGGAATATTGGACATTGTTTTGTTAATTGGTGGTATATGCAGGAGCCAAGCCCACATCTTTGCTACTTGGTTTGTTTTTCTTGTTCGAAAGTTTTGGGCTATGGTTTTGTATCAATTAAGACAGTCACATGAAGGTTGTGAAGGGTACCTTGAAAACGAAGGGTTTGAGGGGAGTGTTGGCATGTGAGGGCTTGAGGTGATAATTAGAAGTGGAAAGGGGTCAGATGAATCTGGTGGTTCATGTTCAGGTGAATGTGTTTGTGATGGTTCAACTTGGGGCTCTTCATTGGTAATCAAAAGAGAAGAAAACGTGAGTGAGTACACTTATGGCTGGGAATAAATTTTTCATCACAATTGTAATAGAGGCCCTGGGAGCTGAGAGCCTGTTAATCGCTTAATAGGCAAGGTGGTAGGTGAGGCGTGGGGGGGAATTGGGTGGGGTTGAGGTATGGAATTGGTAGTAGTGGGGTGGGATACATTCGTAGGGTGGACTTGGGACTTTGAAAGGCGGTGTTTAGTATCTTGATATTTCTTTCAATGAGTTTGGCTAATCCAATTGATTAGGAGATTGAAGTAGGTTTTTGAATGGCTAATTGTCGGCGAATTTCAGGAATTGGACCAGAGAGAAAGCAATCGAGAATCACATCTAGTGGTAACCCCAAAATATGATTACAATTTTTTTCTAAGTTGGCTTGATAGTCTGAAACAGTCCCATATTGGCGACGTTTGAAAATTTCAGCTTGGTATTTTCATAGGAAGATGGCCCAAAGCGTGTTTCAAGAGCTATAGTAAAGGACTCCCACGTGGTAAATTGTGAGTTGTGATAAATCCATTTATACCAACTAGAAGGAGCAAGTGTGACTA
>Ga0214543_1009381_pt1 | contig 15248 bp, 8 predicted proteins | sample CNSS2metaG_FD_160094 | JGI IMG/M metagenome (GOLD analysis project Ga0214543, IMG submission 160094) | Root nodule microbial communities from cowpea collected in UCLA plant growth center, Los Angeles, California, USA - CNSS2 | ecosystem: Host-associated > Plants > Roots > Nodule | place: USA... | reverse complement strand
GTCGCACCGCCTGGCAGGAATTCATCGCCGCCAGGCGGTTCAAACCAAAACAAGAACAAACATTCATCTCTGATGTGCCGCCTGGCGGTGGGGATTGAACCGCCAGGCGGTTTCTGGGAAAAACCCAGAAACTTTAACGAAACAGCGCGCAAACAGATAGGTTTCATGCAATTTCGATCATGAGGTACGATGTAATTGATAAAACTAAGGAAAACACACAAAGCAACTCCCCTTACTTCTTATCCTCGCTTCAACCCGAATTGGTGAGTGTCCTTTGAAGCAAAACCCTCTCTTCTCTTGATTTGCACCCGTTACACCGTTCTTCCTCTCCAATTCCTTCCTGCAATACGTCCACACCACTGCTCTCCACCCAACGCTCACACTCTTGTTTGAATACCCCTCCTCTTTGCTAATTCTCTTCCTTTTCTTTACTCACTACCTCTCTAATTACCCCTTTTTACCACTAAACGAAAACTTAAATAAAATAAAGCTTAATGGTTAATTAAGCCCCCTCCCATGCTGCGTCCAGCCCTCTGAATTACCTATTCATTGGCTGCTAGGGTTCTCAAACCCCTTCATATTCATGTTAATGAGATTTGGCAAAAAGAAAAGTAAGTTAGTTCTCAACAAGGTTTGAACCCATACCCATGCATACACCAACCAATGCCAAACCATTAAACCAACACATATTTCATGATGACTCCTACAATTTTAAGGATTTATCATCATCCCTACGCATTCAATATATAAACCCACAAAAACGCATAATTTAAATAACATCCAAGTTGCACACATAGGACTTGAACCCAAGTCCTCACACACAAGAAAGTACTCTCAACCACTTGAGCTAGTACTTTCCCACGTCATAGTCCTCCACATTTATTACTTTAAATATTCTCATTACCCGTCCTACTTAAATAATTAATTAAATAACTATTTAATTTTCCCGGGTCTTACAACTTGTGTATTCAACTACGAGAAGTATAATTCAAACAGTGAGTTCTATAGGTAACCAGTGGATATTTCCACAACTTGTGGATTCAGCTACGAGAAGTATATATCAAACCATACAAGCAAAATAACCATACTCATCACATATCAAATTCCTCAACATGTAATCATTAATTTAGAAAAACACTACAAGGTAAAATAATACTAGCTACCTTTACCTGACAAAGCAGTTCACCAAACAACTCAATAGACTCAAGGAACACCAAAACACCTTTTGCTCCACAAGACGCTCTATCTATACCTAGGAACAACACAAGAACGATCAAGACCTACCATTATGATCACTTACCAACAAAGACTCATATTGATGATTAAAACATCACATGCAACCAAAGTAGGGTCACATGCAAGCCAGAATATAGAAGACCTACAAGAAAACGAGCAGAAGTTCAACTTATACGACTAAAGAAACTGATTGAATAGAAAGGAATAGCTCGCCAAGAGGATCACCCTAACGGTCTCCAATCTTCAAACAGATGAACAGAAGTTGAGGACCTCTATAGAGAAGTCAGAGAACTCTATAAAAGTGGTTTCTAGAGAGATGGTGTGTTTTTAAAATAATGAAACTCATTTATAACAAAACTATTTATACTAAAACCTTTTAATATTAAAATAATCGAGTCTCACTATTTTTAAACCACTATCAATACTAAAATGACATTTTCAAGTACTTCTTTTATTATATCAATAATATATAATAATAAAATTAATATATTACATATTACTATTAATAACAGTACTAACTTTACTACTAATAATGTTAATAATATTAATAGTAATAATATATAATAGTAAAACATAATAATAGAAATAATAATTAATAATAATAATTATTATTAATAGTGATAATAATACCTATAGTTATAATAATAATAAATAAAAATAATAATAACAATAATAATAATAATTTTTTTAATATTTCTTTTCTCATATCAATAATATATAATAATAAAATTAATATATTACATATTACTAATAGTAGTACTAATAATTTTAATAATAATAACAGTAATAATATATAACAGCAACATATATTAATAATAATAATAATTATTATTATTAGAACTAATTTTACTACTAATAATGTGAATAATATTAATAATAATAATATATAATAATAACATATAGTAATAATAATTATTATTTTTATTATTAATAATAGTGATAATAATAATAAAAATAATAATATATTACCTATTAATACTACTAATAACTGTACTAACCGTAAGACCCGTGAAAATTAATTAATTAATTAATTAATTAATTAATAAATGCAGGTAGAAAGCGCCTTTATGAAATTTATTATTATTTAATGTGATGTGGAAAAGTATTAGCTCAAATAGTTGAGAGTACTTTGGTTGTGTTAGAGGACTTGGGTTTGAGTCCTATGTATGCTATTTATGTGCTATTGTTTTATTATTGATTTTTAATAATATGTATGAGTATGGAATTAGTATCGTAAGCTTATCATGATTGAAATGTATTACTGACATGAATTGGTTGAATTGGTTATGTACTTGAATGGTGACTAAATGGTCATGGGTTCAAACTTGGTTGGCAATGAAATATGAACTTTATTTTTTAAAAAGTGTAGTTTTGGAGAGAATATGAGAGGGCAAAAGAAAACCTAGAAGGGAAGCCAAGAGGGGCTTGACTTTTAGGTCAAGGAAGGGTTTTGATATAGAGTGTGAGTTGAGTTTTGGGTGTGCAAGCGGTTGAAGCAAGAAGGGAATTGTGAATCAAGGGGGAGCTGAACCCAATTCTCGTATTATTGAATTGTTAGTATGATTTTGATACATGTACTTTGTGAGTTTCGTGGTTAATATGATTGAACTAGAATCTGTTTGGGTTTCCATCGATTGGTCAAAATTCTGTATGTGATCCTATGTTCAGGTTATTGTGATTTGGGAATGGTTGGTTTCTTGTATGGTAGGGATAATGTTTGATTCCCTTATATGAAGGTGATGTTATGGTTTCAATTCTAAATTTTTGGAGGTTCAGTTAAGCTGAGACTCGGTCATATGTGTTGTGCATTACTTAAAATTGTTTGGTATTGGATTGGAATGTGGTTGGGTATGGTGGTGATGCCTTGTGTGCGTGAACAGACTCGAAACCCTACAAGTCTCGCCCAGGTGAGAGGTTTTGGAGTTCTGAGCGACAGAATACTCGCTTAGGCGAGAATGGCTCGCCTAAGCGAGGTCGCGATGAGAATTCACGTTGGTTTGCTTGAATCCTCGTTTAGGCGAGGTGTGTGTGTTATTTGAGCGATGGTATGGCTCGCCCAAGCGAGAGGATCTTGCCTAAGCGAGATAACGTGATGCAGCCACTGTTTTAAGCTCGCTCAGGCGAGGCGAACTAGCCTAAGCGAGGCTGAGGGCTTAGCTTGGGCGAGAGTCCTTGGCTTAAGTGAGTTTATGCGAATTGTCCATGTTTGTGTGTGCTTGTGTGTGTGATTTGGCTACTTTACCCTAAGTATAGGAAGTATATGCATGTGGTGTGTGTTTGGGCTTGAAGGACTAAGTCCAATAGGGGTCTACGATGTGATTGATGGTTGTACACATGATGGGAATGGAACTGGTTGAGTTCCCGTCGGCTACTAATGGGCGAGGAGTCCTTGGTATGGTGATTACATGTGTCGGGCATATGATGGGCAAGGAACTGTTATGTTCCCGTCGGCTACTATTGGGCGAGGAGTCCATAGTATGGTGATTGCGTGCGTGCTAGGGTCCAAGTTGAGAAGGCTTTGATGTTTTACTACAGACGAGGAGTCTGTAGGGCAGGATTATGAGCAGGATAGGCTCATAGGATTGGACCACGAATGAGTCAGTTTCGTGGGAACATAGTGAAATCCCAAGACCTAGTTCATGTATATGACTCATGAAGGACTATGAGGTTATGGTTGGGTAATTTAAAAAGCATGAAAATTTTAGTTATGTTATTTTGGGTTGGGTGACATATTTATATCATGTATCTGTTTTATATATTGTAAATAGCTCACCCTTTCTGTGTGTGCTTGGTGATGATTGGATAACTCGTTATCCGGGAGCAGATGATGTGATAGGTGGGCTAGGAGATGCATAGACTCGGAGCGAGGGATAGCATGGGATTTTGTATATAATTATTATTTTGGTTTTGAGATAACTTTGTAATTTTTTTTGGAGCCATTTGAATATTACTACAGTTTTATAATTATGGACTCATGTTTTATCACATTGTATTAAAGTTTTAAATTTCCCGTATTTTTGGGAAATGATATTATATTAAATGAGGCATTTGTTTTTATTTCCTATTTTATATATTAAATATCAGTAATATTCCTTAGGGATGTTACACTAACTTTATTATTAATAATGTTAATAATACTAGTAGTAATAATTTATAATAGTAACATATAATAATAATAATAATAATTATTATTATTATTATAATACTTATATTGGTTATCAATTTTTTATTATCACTACAAATAATATTATTAATAATTAGAAATACTAATACTTATTAAAATATTCAAATGATAATATTACTTAAAATTAATATTATAGTTGAAATCATACATAAATGAAAATATGAACACAAATTGACTTTTGTAGGATTTGAACCCGAGTCCTTTTGTACTAGAGTTTTAAAATGACGAAAAAATTAATTTTTGTGACACGTGTCAATAAAAGAAAATGGGTAATGTAGTAATTTTGGTAGTATCTTATTTTCTTAATATGTAATGGTTGTAATAGATGCTCTACTTGACAACACACCTTTTAGAAATATGTTAATCACCGAAAAAGTATTTTTTATTTGAAAAGAGAAAAAGAAATCGAAGGATAAAACAATGAATGTAATATTTTATATAGTGTGAAAGTAATATTTTCTATTAAAAAATCATGGTAACTATATTTGAACTTTTTTGGTAAAAGTATCAATTTGTTTTTATTAATTATATGTTTTAAAATGAATTTTGACATTCCAGCTTGAGTGACACTCTAAAATTCAGCAACCACATGCCATCATGTGAAATATATCATAAAAGAAGAAAAAAAGAACAAAGACATGGCGTATAAACCAAGTCCATGTAAAAAAAATATACAAGACAAACCCACTACAAAATTTAAATCAAATGAAACATAGGGAGTTAGAACCTATTACAGAAGAAGGTTGTGGTAATAACATGAGGAAATTCACCGTATTACTTAAAATCCAACTTATTATCAATACCAAAAGAGGTCAACTTATTAGCATAATGATTTATTTTACAAAAAGATGTTACAAATATTTAACTTTGTGTCGTGATAAATCTTCATATATTTTATCCATCTTTCCTTAAAGAGTAATAAACAATTTGAGCTAAGGTAAAAGCTTGACAAAGCAAAGTAGAGTCACACTCAATACAAACCATATAAAGCCTTAATTTCACAAAAGACTCAATAGCAAGGATAACTTGTATAATTTCAGCATATAAAGACTTTTGTATCCTTAGAAAAGAAGAGAAGCCACCAATATACTCACCCTTGTTTTCTTAAAAAATGGCTACACTAGTAGAAAGATTTGGACAACGTCTAGAAGCACTGCCATGGAGGTTTCCTTCATTAGTGGGTTTCCTTACCATGAAAGTTTTCCTTTGATGCCCAACTTCAAATCCAGAGCTTGATGTTTCTTTATAGTAAAAGTTTCTTAAAACGTGGCTCAGTGCCAAATTTGCTACTCAGCCGTAGGATTAAAATTCACTTTTCTTAGTTCATCTTTTTGACTTGAGCTACAACTTTTGGGGTTAGCACCAACGTTGTAATTTCCTTCATTTACTTGCAAAAATAGCACAAATGTATTATATTCCATCTTTTATGGTTTCTCAACACCATATTCTGTATTTATATAAAATTATGGCAATTATAATGATTTTTACATTGATTTAATGCAAGTGTCTACAATTGGTGTAATGTTATTTAACCCTTTTAAGTCTAAATTTATAGTGGATCCATCAATTGAGTGTTTAGTAGGTTATCCTTTGTATATCATTTTGGGGATTTCTTGTTTTTACCGATGATGACATATTCATTCTTAATCTAATATTTGTACTTGTGCTATTTCTCTTACTTAAGTATTATAATTTTTTTGCTTTTTAATTTTATTTTCTAATATCCATTCCTCAAGAATTTTACTTATTACTTCTTCATGACTTAATCTTTTTCGAATTTGTATAGATGATTTTCTAAGATTAGCTTCTACTAGTATTGTCTCATCTTTTGGTGAAGATCTTAGAGCTTTATAAGATAATCTATCTTTGTAGCTCTATAATAAATTTTATAAATTATTTGTATTGGACCTGATAGTTCATCTACAATTTCATATGGGATTTGTATATATAATTTTATTGCATTACTTGTCTTATCATTTCTAATATTCATAGAAAAATTTGGATAACTGTTGAAGAAAGTAAAACCATCATGTAGATTACTTTCTAATATGGCAATTATTGAATCATTAAATGTTTTAAGTCTTATGTCTCTTATTGGACTATTTATTCCCAACATATAGTTTTGCTTTGCAGCTACTTGAATTAATCCTAAGTTAATAAAATTATATTCATCTTTAATATGTTGATTTAAAAGTGATTGTTATGAGATGTTAATAACTTTTTTATTCTTTGTTCCTGGATAACTATACTCTAAAATATGGATTTCATCTTGATTTGTTGACCAAAATTTATGTTATTTATGTTGGTAAAAAAGGAAGACTTAAAGATAAAAAGCTTTTGATGATGACAAGGAATCTCAAACAAATATTGGAAGATATTTTGAAGACAAATTATTTTATGTTTAAAGCTTTATTGTAATAAGTTAATTATGTTTTAAGTAGTGTAAATTAGCTTAGATCATTATGGAATAACAACTATCTCTAAATCTTTCAAGGATCCTTTGCATTTTTGTAAAATTCATAATGATAATCGATTATCACTTAGTATAATAGATTATCCCAAGTTTTGTTCATTTTTCAAAAAAGCCACTAGAATAATTGATTATCTCTATAGATAATCGATTATCAACTCAAACTTTTGTTTTTAGAAAATGCACTGGAATAATCAATTACCACTTATAATAATTGATTATCCCTAGTTGTTTTGAACTTGACTGTTTAGTTGTGTGACCTAATTTTTGAACCTCTATTTAAAAAACCATTTTCCAACTTAGAACTTGCCTTTTTGAGAACTAGGTTCTAGTGTTGTGACTACAATGTGTTCTCTGAATATTCTTAAAAATGGCTTTGAAAAGCCTTGTGTGGGTAGAGCGGTAAAGTTTTCTAAGGGGAAATGACTAGTCGTTTCTCTATGTGATTTAGAGGAAGTGACTCTTCATCTCTTGTGTCTTCAAGAGAGGTGTTTTATAATCCTTCATTTTCTTAATATGATTGTATTATGATTATTATAGTGATTAAGTTAATCTCTTTGTTTAAAGAGAATAAAAACTAGGCGTAGGATCTTTTGATCCAAACCAGTATAAATATATGTGTTGAATCCTCTTCCCTATCTCTTTAATTTACCTGCTTTTGAATTTAAAGGAACTAAGGGTTTAATTTAAACGGTAAAATTTGGAATTTTTTTTAAAAGTATTAATTTTATTAATAAACCAATTCACCACATCTCGGTTTTTGTCCATTAACAAATTATTCCGCTGCTCAATTACATCAATTGGTATTAGAGCTTGCTTTGATAGTTTTTCGAAAATTTTCAAAAATGGTTGGACAAAACCAAACTTTTGCTGATGGCACGTCTATCAATAGACCTTCGCTTTTTACAGGTTAAAATTACCCTTTCTAGAATGTTAGGATGCAAATTCTTTTGGAATCTGTTGATAGGGGTATTTAGGATGTGATAAATGGTTTGCTTGTTCTTGTTAATGTTGTTAATTATGTGTAGGAACTAGGGCCTTTTTTACAATTGACTATGGATGAAAATAGACCAGTTCAATATGATGTTAAAGCAAGAAACATTATTCCATCTGCTTTGACCCTTGATGAATTGATCGAGGTCATACCTTATCAAATAAAACAGATTAAATGTAGTATGTAAAAGTTGAACCAAGTAGTCTCCCAACGACTAATATTTTCATCCACAGCTTACTCATGAACCCTAAGTTAATCAACTACGCAAAAATTACCCTGGATTCATTTTGTCATTAAGCACAACAAATTTCAAGCAGTTAACACCCATAGATTGAAGATAGTTGTGACAGAACCCATAAACATTAAGCATGAATACGAGCCATTAATGTGCACAAAACACGAATCTGAGATTAAGCATGCATCAAAAACGTATTTATCATCAAAACGCAACCTGAAACAGAGTCAAATCCGAACACAACCCAGAAACGACCAACAATCTCATGGTTTCATTTGAATTTCGTCAAGGAATCAATGCAAACGAAAATTAGTTCCTCATGGAATTCAGATTATATCTCAAAAGAAACGAAAAGTCATTGGAACGAACTGAAAGAGTAGATGAAAGGAAACAAACCAATGAAAATCGAATTAAAATTAGATGAAAAACGCAATCTGCACAATCACCAATCTATAAAACAAAAACGAAAATGGAGAAACTCTAAAATGAAAATGGATTGCTGCCAAAGGGAAGAAGAAGAAGTGGCTGCTTGAGAAAAAATGACCTAAAAATGTGGTCACCTCAATTTTGCCACTCAGAATTACAAAAATGCCACTATGGGCTGAAAATGTTGGCCCAATGACATGGACGGCTGACTGACATGGCACAAACGTGGTAAAGATGTGGAAATCACGTGGCAACTCTCTCTTGACCTTAAGATAAATTTCCAAGCTCCAAAATTTGCTTCACCCAAATACCTAAAAATAATTAAAAACAAAAATTAGGCCAAATACTGTGAAATTAACCCAAATTCAGAACAATGGCCCAGTAAAATCCAACAGACGAAAATGCACTAAGAACAACAATTAAGCACTGAACAACTATCAAATGGGTGCACAAAGGCTAGAAGAAGGGTTTTCAAGGTTATAATGGGGCTGAGGAAAAAGTGTGGAACATATGGATAAGTAGCTAAGCAACAAAGGAAACATAAGAGCAATGGGGAATAAGTCACATTCAAGCATGAAAGTAATCTTAAATGCCAACACTTCCAAATTTGGTTCTCACACAATGCTCAAATCCAAACTCCTTTTATTTATTTTCTTTGTTTTCTTTTCTTTTCTTTTCTCTTTGTTTTCTCCTTTTTTTATACAAAGAACATGCAGAGAAACAACAATTTTGAAATTCCACCTGGGTATACAAATGAGCAATTCCAAGAACAAATAATAAGTGTGCGCACAACTAGGGCAGGGTTAGTGAGGAATGGCCTCAAACGATGCCCATTCACTTTGAAGCTCTTATCGGTGGATTGTTGCAAATTTGATAGAGGTCTTACCCCACCAAATTAAAACAGTTAAATGCAATATACGAAAGTTGAACCAAGTCGTCTCTCAACAACCAATATTTTCGTCCAAAGTTTCAATTTCCAGATGAACACAACACTATAACACAAAAATGGGGGTTGACAGATTTGGTATGCTAATCAACAAATTAAATTGAATGCGACAATATTAAAAACATATTGACATCCTTGATTCAAACACAATTTCACTTATCACAGGACACGAAATTAACACATCTGCCTTCTCTCAATCCACTAGATAAGAACTCACTAAGTGAAAGTTACAATCAAGCTTCATTGTGCAATTAAGCAATGCACACATCCTTAATTTCGTGACAGCCAAGCTACATACATGAAGCATGAACATAACTTAACCCAAACACATGCAATTACTCTGTAAATTAAGCATAAACAGATTCATCACATGCATTCCCCGAATTTAGAACAAAGAGGCATGACAAATTTCACAAAACAAACAAAACCTCAAAGATTCATTGCATTTTTCATCAAGGAGTCAATACACGAATTTAACTAGATATGGAAATGGGCCAATTAAACACTTCAAATCTGAATGCAACAAAACAAAACATCAAAAGCCAAAAACCCTAACCTACAAATTGTTCAAACACAAATTCAAGAGCAAAAGAGAAATTTCAAAGCTTTGAATGAACGAAAATCAATACTATCATATAAAAACCGAAAATCCCATCAAGTCAATACATTCCATGAAATGAGATGCCCAAGCTAGAAAACGAATTTAAAACGTTAAAACCTCATTGGGAAAAATGGTAAAAACTAGGCAAAATAGTGAAAAACCGCAACAAGCACCTCTATGGACACCCACCAAAGCTTGGAGAACGAAAATAGAGGTTGGAGAAAAGTGAACAAGAAGTTGTGCATGACTGTTGCATGGGTCAAGAACTAATTTTCGTGGTCTTTTCAACTCTGCCACCATTATTTACAAAATTGCCACTCTACCACTCAAAATTACAAAAATTTCACTACTAGGCCTCAAATGTTGGCTCATTCACTCAAATGATGTGGAAATGATGTGGCAACTCTCTTCAACTGAATATTAATGTTCAAGCTCCAAAATTGCTTCACCCAAATACCTAAAAATAATTAAAAAATTGAAAATTAGGCCAAATATGTGAAATTAACCTAAATTCGGAACAATGGTCCAATAAAGCCCAACAAATGAAAACGCAATAAAGATGAACAATTAAGCATTAAACAACTGTCAAATGGGTACACAAAAGCTAATGGAATGGAGGAAAATAATGACTCATCAATTGTCTCTTGATCTTAACTACAACATAAGGATAAACATTAGTCACCACAAAAGGACCAATCCACTTTGACCACAATTTACCACCCATGAGACCAAGTCTGGAGTTGTACAATAATACTTGCTGACCGACAACAAACTCCTTTCTAGCTATTGAGCTATCACGAAATCTCTTGGTCTTTTCTTTGTAGAACATAATGTTCTGATATGCTTCCAAACGAATGTGATCTGACTCGTTCCACTACAACTTCCTTTCCTCCCTAACTTCATCAAGTGAGAATTTCCATGATTTGATAACCTAGTAGGCTCAGTGCCTTATCTCCATAGGTAAGTGACAAGGCGTTTGAAAGACAACTCGATAGGGAGACATCGCAATAGGTGCCTTGTAAGCAGTCTTGTGAGCCCAAAGAAGGTCCTCAATTCTGTTGCTCCAATCCTTCTTGTTGGGCTGCACAATCTTCTTTAATATCCGCTTAATCTCCCTATTTGAGATCTCTGCTTGCCCGTTAGTTTGGGGATGATATGGTGTAGAAATCTTATGCACAACCTCGTACTTCTGAAGCAAAGCCCCCATGGACCTATTGCAGAAATGGGTGCCTTGGTCAGTAACGATAGGTCTAGGAATTTCAAACCTGTAAAAATGTGAGACCTGACAAAGTTTATAATAACTCGAGCATCGTTAGCCTTGATGGCTTTAGCTTCAATACACTTTGAGACATAATAAATAGCAAGTAAGATGTAAGTGATACCAAAAGAAATAGAGAAAGGGCCTATGAAATCTATACCCCAAACATCGAAGACCTCACAAAACAACATAGGTTGTTGAGGCATCTGTTGTCTCCAAGAAATGGCTTCTCCCGCTCTCTGGCATTGGTCACATGTGCTGCAAATCCTCCACACATCCTTGAAGATGGTGGGCCAGTAAAATCCACAATTCAGCACCTTACGAGTTGTCCTCTGTGTGCCAAGATGACCACCAGGTGCAGATGAATGACATAATTGAAGGACCGAGTCAATCTCGTGGTCAAGAATGCATCTCTTGTAACCTGATCACTACATATCTTCCAAGTTTTATGCTTTACTCCTATCACGAATCTCCAAATCAAATTCCTAGAGCCAGAGCATCCATCTAATTAGCTGAGGCTTGGATTTTACCTTCTCAAACAGGTACTTATAGCTGCATGGTCAGTAAACACGACAACAGAAGAACCAAGCAGATAAGATCTAAACTTTTAAAGTGCAAAAATAACCGCAAGAAGCTCCTTTTCTATTGTGGTGTAGTTTGCTTGGGCAACATCTAATGTCTTGAAGGCGTAATAGATTACCCTTGACTGCTTGTCAATCTTTTGAGCCAGAACAACCCTCAATGCATAATTGGATGCATCACACATAAGCTCGAATGAGGTTGTCCAATTGGGTGCCTGAATGATCGGAGTGTTGGTCAAGGCCTGCTTAAGGCAATCGAAAGCCTTTTTGCATCCTTCACCAAAGATGAAGTCAACATCCTTTTGCAACAACTTAGACAGTGGAAGGGCCTTCTTGTTGAAATCCTGAATAAAGAACCTATAAAACCCTGCATGGCCAAGAAAAGAACGAACCTCTCGCACAAAAGAAAGGTAAGGCAACTATGAAATAACTGAATATTGGCAGGGTCAACATCAATGCCCTAACTCAAAATGATGTGTCCCAAAACTATGCCTTGTTCTACCATGAAATGGCATTTCTCAAAATTGAGAACAAGGTTAGATTGGATGCACCTATTCAAAACTCTGTCCAGACTATCTAAACATGCATCAAATGAGGATCCATACATAGTAAAATCATCCATAAACACCTCTATGTAGTTTTCAAGAAAATCATTGAAAATGCTAAGCATGCACCGCTGCAATGTGCTAGGGGCATTGCATAGGCAAAAGGCATCCTCCTATAGGCAAAAGTGCCAAAGGGGCAGGTGAATGTGGTTTTCTTTTGGTCTTTAGGTGCAATATGGATTTGAAAGTAACTAGAAAAGCCATCAAGAAAGTAGTAATGGGATTTAGTTGCCAAGCGCTCAAGCATCTGATCAATAAAAGGTAAGGGGAAGTGGTCTTTCCAGGTTTCTTGATTTAGCCTTCTGTAGTTTTTGCAAACTCTCTAACTATTTTGCACCCTTGTTGGAATCAGCTACTCTTTTTCATTCTTGACTACAATGAGACTTGTCTTTTTGGGAACCACATGGATGAGACTAACCCACTGTTTGTCTGAATTGGGGTAGATTATCTCGGCTTGTAGAAGCTTGGTCACCTTCTTCTTCACAACCTCTAGAATGACACGGTTCAGTCACCTCTGCGGTTTTTTGACTGGTTTTGCTCCATCCTCTAATAAAATCTTGTGCATGCATGTGGATGGGCTAATTCCAGGAATGTCAGCCAATGTCCACCCAATGGCTTTCTTGTGCTTCTTGAGCACTTCCAACAACCTTTGGTCTTGCTCAATAAAGAGGGAGGTAGAGATGATCACATGTAGTCTTTGCTCATCCTCCAAATATACATACTTGAGGTTGTCTAGTAGGGGTTTTAACTCGAGAGTGTTGGATGCTGGTTGAATATCAGGAACCAAAGGGAAGGGAGAAATGGGTTCCACAACCTGTACCTCAGCATAACAATCAGATGCATATGTACTTCCTGCAACATGGTTAGTGCAATCTGATTGTATAACATCAAAGGCAATAGGTACAACACCTAGAGAGTCAAACTCAACAGATTGAACCTGAGTAGATTCAACATTATCCACATCATATTCAGAATTAGAATCAAGAATATCAATGCATGCAAACTCAGATTACTTAACACAGAATAATATTTTATGCATTACAAAGGGTGAAAATTAGAAATATGTCCATCTTTAGTGTAAGACCCGCTAAATTTAAATAATTAAATAATTAATTATTTAATTAATGTGAGTGAGAGAAGCCTTTATGGCATTAAATGCTAACCTTTATGACGTGGAAAAGTACTAGCTCAATTGGTTGATAGTACTTTGATTGTGTGAGAGGATTTGGGTTCGAGTCCTATGTATGCCATTTGTGTAGGATATAATTTTATTTATTTATTTTTCTAATATGTATGTGCGTGTAAGTAAGAAGATAGCAATTGGGTTATACTAGTTGGCATGAAATATGAATTGGCATGATGGTTTGGTATTAACTTAGTAATTGCATGGTTGTGGGTTCTAGCCTTGGGGAAAACCTAAATTAAACTTTATATTTTTTGCTAATGCTAGATTTGGGTGAAATGGAAGGGTTAGGGGAAACCATAACTGATCTAGCAGCCAAGGGAGGCTGAAAACAGCCATAAAGGGACCATGAATGGCCATTAACCAATAATTAAGTAGGAAACCCGTTTTTGCCTTATTGACCTAAATTTAAGCATTGTTTAAAAGGTAAAAGTTGAGTATTAGGAAGGGTTTTGACAAGGCTGAGACTAGACTAGAAAGAGAGCGCGGAAGGAGAGTAATTGTGAGTGTTGAGTGAGGTTCTGGGTCTGAATTGGTAGAAGAGTAAGAGGGAGATTGGCAAACAAGAAAGAAGTAGCACATTTAGCAAATTGAGCAAGGAATCCATGTTAGGGGAGTTCCTTTTGATTGGTTTAAGTGCCATTGTACATAATCGTGAATTGCTTAAGTGTTTGGTATTGCGTGCTGTTAGTTTCATCTAAATTCAGTCGGGTTTCTGGAATTTTCCAGAAACCGCCTGGCGGTCATGCACGCACCATAAGGCGACACAAGCGGTAGACCCAGTTTCTGGGTTTTTCTTCATGAACCGCCTGGCGGCATAGGTTGAACCGTCAGGCGACGCGAGCACGATTTCAGGATTTTCGCTGTTTTGAGTATTTTGTGATAATTGTGATTTTGCTGTGATGATCTCATACTGGAATGCAAATCTTGATGATCCTATTTGGTTGTGTAGTTATGGTTATGTTGAATGCATCAATTCTAAATGAATTAAGGGTTAGGGTTTATGTTGGGGACTGGATGGAGTTCAGTTTGATTGATGACTATGATGAATATTATTGTATGCGTGATGAATTGCTGAATTCTTGGATGAAAAGGGGGAATTTTGGATTAAGTTAGTGTTGTGGGTGAGTAAGCGTCAAACTGATGAATTTATGGACATATGGTATATATGAATAATGTTTAAATGAATGCAGTTAATCTTTGTATGATGAGTATAATGGTGTTACTGCAACATGATAGCATGTACTGGAATTGGGGTGCTTGGTCATGCTTGGGTATGGGGATCATCTTCAATTGTGAATTGTAAATCGTAAATAGGACATTATATTATGAAATTGATGACTTTGGGTTTGGTCAAAAAGGTAAAAATGATGAGCATGAAATAGAATGTGGCATTTAATTATGGAAAATATGGTTAGATGTCTGAAATTGATATTGGTGTTGGTTTGGATTGCATGTACAATATTTGAGTCATCTAAGGTATGAGATACATTGCAAATTTTTGTTGTTTGACTTTTGTGAAGTTGGTA
>Ga0214543_1009378_pt1 | contig 15251 bp, 15 predicted proteins | sample CNSS2metaG_FD_160094 | JGI IMG/M metagenome (GOLD analysis project Ga0214543, IMG submission 160094) | Root nodule microbial communities from cowpea collected in UCLA plant growth center, Los Angeles, California, USA - CNSS2 | ecosystem: Host-associated > Plants > Roots > Nodule | place: USA... | reverse complement strand
TTACTTTCGAAAAGAAAAAACTTCTGAACTTTTCCAACTTTAATCTCAGCATACACTGATTTAATCTTACAAGTTTTACAACTGATTCGTTTATTTTTGTAGGCTTATAACTTGAGCCAAATCTTTCACAAATGTCTTTATAACAAGTATTGCTTTATTAATATTGATTTTAAGAAGATACAAATTAAACAAAAAGGTTTTATATATATCCTATCCTTATGAAATACAAGCATTTTTCAAACCAAATTTGTTTGAAATCTAACCATTCATTTGGTTGGGTGATACATTAAGATGATAGAATGAATGTTAACTAGTGTTACTTTTTAAATAACATATAGTAATTTACAATATATATATCGAACTAAAGAAATAAGAAAAACCAGTTTTTATTGAAATTTGCAACACTGATAGTGAAAAATGTTGTTCTAACAAGTCTTATTGGTTGTGAGAATCGTCCTGGTGTTTTCCTCTGGTCCTAAGTATTTCACTAAAATGTCCAAGCATGATGCGCCTTAATCTGGTGTCCTCGACTTGTGGTTGTGGTGTTGTGACAGTCTTGGGGAACACCACTCTCTCTTCGGTGCTGTCTCTCTTTCCACGCAACCCAGCATCACCAAAGAAATTGCTCACCGATGATGGAAACCCAAGATGAGAAGTCATTGACTTACTTGCACCTCCATAACTTACCCCAGTTCTTTCTTTCATGATAATTTCAAGGGCTTCTTTGTGAGCTGGATCTAGTGCATCCAAGTCTTTTAAAAGGTTCTGTGTTGCTGGAAGGAGATAGTCTCGCACACTACTTGCAGAAAGATCTGTAATACAAACTCAGAATTAAAAATACTTCCTAAATAAGAAAGAAATGTGATAGGATGGGATCCCAAGTGTTAATTATGAGAAAAATGTTATACTCATAATATGCAGCATTCGAGGTTAACTATGTTTTTGTCTATGATCTTGGATGTCATTACTATTTCAAACTTTGATCTTATTAGGTCCTTATACTTAAACAAATACATAGATATTGTCTTTTTCATCCAACAACGTTAACAACTTTTTGATGTGACAAATGACAAATCATTTGTTGGATGCAATCCAGAAGTTCTTGTCAACGTCTTAAAAGGTTAGCATGTTTCGCAGTTTGTCATGCCAAAAAACAATTATTACCGTTGGGCAAGCAGAATTACATCCATGTATTTCTTAAGTACGGAGATCTAACAGGATCAAAGTTTGAGACTATGATGAAAACCAAAATCACATTACGGTTTAGGGAAAAAAAAATGGTAAAAGATGAAAGAAATGTTAGAAGTAAAGTTAGTATTATGTTCTTCAAAACATGGACGCTCTTCTATTGATCGCAGACTTATTTTTCTAACCAAAAGATGTAGGAAAATAATTACAAATCACAAATTTTCATAATCGTGAAATGTTAGAATTGATTACCAAAGACAAGAGTTATGTGGTTGAGCAAACCTGAAGCATCTAGAGCACGAATTGCCTCACAAAATGCATTAGCTCTTTCTCGTCGGCGTGTTAAGTCACTTGAAGCAGTTGTGGGTACGGCTGTAAGTTGAGAAATCTTGGATACAAGATGTACTTCAAGGTTAAGAAACAAACGACACAATTTAAGAACAGAAAATGCAAACAATTTAAGAGCACAATTTAAGGTGCATTTTTCAACATTCCAAGGATATAATCTCTAAGTTGTTCTGTTGTATTTGGTAATGCAACCACCAGCGCACGAATGACGGAAATAGTAACTTCATGGGATCCATCTTCAAGAAAAGCACCCATTTGAACACGTATCTTGTCAACTATCTACAAGATATCAATTTTGATCAGGAGTTTGAAATGTATAGCAGCACCAACTTTTAGCTATAAAACCAACATTATGTACTGAACATATACCATGTCATTTTTAAAGCGTTGAGCCACAACACCAAATGCATCAATGCTGGCACATTTAACATCAAGGTTTTGGTCAGATCCAAGTGTAACTAGGGCAGGCAAAGCATGAGTTGAAGCTAGTTTTGCATCAATGTATGGCACCTAATATTGAAGAACTTTGTGTCAATTTTGGTGTTTATGAGATCTAACTATAAGAAACTGAAAAAGAAAAACAATAAGCTTACAATAGCTTTTAGAAGCTTGGCAACAGTGATTTTCATGTTCACGCTAGAGCTAGCAACCATTTCCCACACTATATTAAATATCATAACATGATTTTCTTCAAATATGCTGCATTATAAGAAAGTTAATGACTCAAATACTCGTACCAATTTTGAAATTATAAAATAAAACAGAGGTGTGCTATACAAACCAAATGAAGCGAATAGCATTAATAATCTCAGGAGTGTGTTTTGTTGGTTGATTCTCTATTGAATTGTCTTCTACAAGCAACTTTTTTGAGTAATCTTCTAGTTGATTACGTCTTCCGGGAGCACTTAAAATACCGGCCAACAGAAGTGGTAGGACACACAATATCGAGAGCTTCTCCACAACAACAGATCTTGGTCTCAAACCTAGAAGTGAACTATCAAAACAAACCATTTACGAAAAAATTTCACAAAAATAGTTGAAGAATCATTACCATTGATCCTTGATTTTATGGTAGTAGGAAAAAATGTCAAATCAGCTTCATCTCCCAGTGCTGTTAAAAATACGGGTAGCATGATGCATGTCACATAGGAATCCCCAAACCTTTGAGAAACAGATAACAAAAACTGCAATTAAATAATTTAGATCAGAAATTACTCAATTACTTATGCTACAAAACATACAAAAAAGTAAAAAAAAAAAAAAAAGAAAGAAGAGAAATTATGAATGAGTCACCTTTGAAATTCGACTCCTTAAGTTATCTTCTTTCCATGGAAGCAAGCACACCAGTTGTATCAATTTGGGAAAGCACTCAAGATGCATCCATTCAAATGCATCCCATTCAACATTCCCCCTAGCAAAAGTGGAAACCATTCAAGGTTAAACACCATTTTGGTACTGCATTCAAGAATTGCATAGTTTATGTTTTTTACCAATGAATGACTACAATGCATATTCAACACAATGATGTCTTCCAAACAGGATCTCGTGTATGGAAGGGTGTGACATTAAGACCAAAAGATTAGTTGTGTCAAATTTTTTTACAGGTGTTAGTGTTATTATTTCAAAATGAACATTTTATGTGAAGCTTACCTTGAATACAATTTAAGCAATGTGGTAGAAAACACAACTTCAGTAGATTCTATTGTGGACAAGAAAGGACATGTCGCAATAGCTTTTTCATGCACGAAAGGAATCAATTCCTCTAGCATTCTCAATAGAACATCTATATTCCAACGTTCTCTTTCACCCAATGCATGTAGATGTGACTCTATACACCCTTCAATTACAGAAAGAGGTGGACAATGCTGTAATGCAGATGAGTAAATTCAACTCAGAAATAATTGCCAACAAGGATTAAGTTCTCAGTGACGAGGAACAACTAAATGCAAATGGGAAAACAAAGACCTGAGCAGAACTCAAAATGTGTGAGAATAAAACTCTCAAAACATGGTCTAATTTGTTTCCCCACTTTACAACTGCAATAACCAATTCCTTCAGAGTAGTTTCGGCCACCACTCCTGATCGATCACATATCAATTGGAACATCAACTCCTCCACCTAACAACAAATAAAACAAAGCATGAGACCAAATCTTTATCTCTATTCTTTTTATTTAAGTTGTCACATTATGTATGATAAGGATAAAAGGCTCCATTTCCTATACAGTCCCGTCAACCTGTTGCAGAGCTTACATTGCAGTCAATTCTTTATAAAGTCAGAAATCTTCTCCATGATTGCCTCGAAGCATATATAGTGAGGCTGACCTTGAAATATTTATCCAAGCTTTGAAAAAGTGGAAGCAACATAGCCAAATTATGAGCTGCAGCCTCTCGAACAATAATGGCAGCATCTTCTATTAGTTGTTGCACAATAGATAAAATAAGGGAATCCCGAATCTCAGGCCGCACAAACTCTGCAAGCTCGCCACATGATTGAGCAACAAGCAGTCTACGTTCCTCGTACGTGTGATTTATCTAAAACCCATAATAGAAAAGAAAAAAAAAAAACTAAAAACCTAGTTTCTAGGTTAGAATGACAAATGAAGGTGAAAAATTATGGCTACAACATACTTGTTCCCAACACTGAGGAAGCAATTCTGTTTCTGTTCTCATCTCTCCAACATTCTTTGCAAGGCTGACACATGCCTGAAATTTTGAAAGTTGCATTCAACCAAAATCTTTAAACTGACATAAGCAAACCAAATATAACGTACATCCATTATTATTCGTCTTTGTTGTTCATCAGGGCGCTTGATTAAGTTGAATAATGTATGGGTCAAAGAATCCCGAGTCCTGCTATCTGGGTGGTGCTCAATTGCACACATTATTAAGGGAAGAAGTTCCTGCAACCAAACAACACTAATGCAACACATGTTGAAGATTGTGTAAGTGTAAATAAAGAAAAGTGAGTAGCCACCTCACGATGATTGATCAATACATAAGGAACAATTTTAGGCAAAGCATCTGCAAGTATTTGAATGGTTCTTAATCCCTGTCAAAGAAAAAACATTTGTAAGAAACTAAACAAAGAAAAAACACTTTCAATTTGAAATCTCATGAGCTTGACTTTCTTATATTCCTTTTGTTGGGAAGTGGGATTTTCACTTTATGTTTACTCAAGCACTTTGTCATTGGGAACATAGACTGTGATACTACTAATTTATTATTTTTAAGACCAAGACCATGCCGTGACAAAAACAAATCTTGACCTTTTAGTTTGACTAAAGTGAGAGATACATATTAATTTTTATCCACCACCAAATTGACACTGAACAAGTTTAACCATATCATTTAGAAGAATTTGACTTTTATCAGAGCCATACTCTGGTAAGAATGCTGCAAAAATAATCATGATTGAGTAAAAAAAATTGAAGCTAGAGAACTATAGCCCAAAATGTAATAATGTTCATAATATTCTAAAGAACAAAGGTGTAATGGACTTGCCATCTTCGCCATCTTCTCAGATATTGCTTCATCATTTGCATTATCTGTTTTTGCATTTATCTTGTTATCCCCTTCTTGCTTGCTTGCATTTTGTCCAGGGACATTTTCAAAAGCATTATTTGCATTTGCAGGATTGAATAATGCATATGGTTCATCTTCGTGTTTATCGGTATATTTGCTCATAGTTCGAGAAGTTGTTGATTGAGCATCGTCATTGCGTATGATATCGAGTGCTGCATCACTAGTGTAAGAAATTGCACCTTGGTCCTCATGAATCTCTATTTCTTTGTCTTCTATATGTAAAGTTTCATTTTCATAGCCAACAAATTTTCCATGTTCAGGAATTCCTCTGTTTTGTTCCTTTAACCATTCAACTTCCATTTGCAATTTGTTAATTTCTTCCTTATAATTATCTGAAGACGCAAGTTGAGAGTTGTCAACATCACCAACAACCACACGATTTCCTGAACCAGATCGTTCGATATTCATTTTCAGCTTACTGATCTCAATTCTGCTAGCATGAAGATCTTTTCTTTGATTCTCCAAGGACTGCTTTAAAACTTGCGCCTAAAAGTTAATATTAGTTTTCACGATATAAAAACGAACGAGTATTGTTGGACAATATATCATACAAGTAAGCAAAAACTACCATGTTCTCTTTGTCTTTAAGATCTTTGCGTAATGCCTCCAAGGATTTTGATAATGCTGTAATTTGACCATATGCCATATCTTTATCCTTCAACAAGCTTTCATTTTCTTGTTTCAACCTCTCATTTGCTTTCAACAGTGGGTTACTTTCTTGACCTTGGATAATTTTACCCTGGATATTTACATATGTAAGATTTAACATAAGACCATGAAAAATATCCTATTTTGTATCATATTTTAAGAACCATAAATATTACTATTTTATTTCAAAATTTTATTTATATTCACTTTTATTAATTAAATATAATATTTTATTGTTAGAAAGGTTGCAAAGTAGAGGTAAAAGAAAAAGAAAAAAGTGGGTGTCTGTCAAATGATAATTTTCCTTTTAACATAAACAAGAATATGAGTTTTGTAAGCAATATTATAGGAAGCATTCAATTTTCACATTTATCATCATTTTCTAAGATCCATTCAAAACTAGTTGAAGTTAATAAATTCTTTAAGAATATAAAGAAGTTTCCTTTATTAAAAACAAATGAAACTTTTAAAGTGAAAAGTAATGGTAAGATTAAGAAGCTAAGTGAATCCATAACAACAAACCAAATAATAAACAACTGGTTGAGCCATTAATCTACAGTTTAGATAGTATTTGATAAGAAACTTGCCTACACCATGAGTTAAATAATCACCTCAGCAACCACTGAAGATGATGAAACATAATGGTAATAATAGTGACGCAAGGCGTGCGGTACTGATGCATATGTGTTACTCCCATTGTCCAGGTTCTGGTCTGTAACCTGCAGGAGTCGTCAGAGTTTAACCTAATTGTCTTGCATTGCAAATTAAACATCTTTACACTTTAATTAAATAATATCACACTGATTTGGTTTTGTCATGCAAGAATTTCTCCCACTAATCTCATGTAAGCCTAAACTTGTTCTTGAAGTTCTTCAATTCTTAGTAAACAGTTTGGAAAAAAATGTTCACGAACATTATGAATGAAAAATTGGTTGAAGTGATAAAATGATGAGAAAGTGAAGAATGAAGAGAGTTGGTGAGAGTGGAACCTCTTCATAGAATGTCATTGCAGTGAGACGGTAGCCGGCAAAAAGCAAATATTCCTTGACAGCACAGTTAAGATCTCGACGCTCGGTGTCGGTGAGCGGTCCCATGTCGTTTCCCTTGGGTTCGTGATTCTGTGCCTCCCAAGCATCTCCGTTGGACTGGGGAGCTGCGGGGAGAAACGGAAGAGAGAGTGAGTGAGAGAGATTGGAGAAAGAGGAAAATGCAGAGTGCGAGGGAGAACCGTAGAGCTGATTGAGGCGTTGGGTGTGGGAGTGCAATTGAGATTTGAGTTTGGCGATGTCTTCGTTGGCGAGACGGAGTTCGTAATCGGTGATGGCGAGCTTTTGTTCGGACTCGTTTTTGAGGTGGAGGAGGGTTTGGGGATCGGCGGCGGGGAGGGAGTTGACGCGGGAGATTTGGTTGGGAGGGAAGCGGGAGGAGTCGGCGAAGTAGTGCTGGAGACGAATCGCCTGGTCTTGGCGGCCATCGTCGAGGAGCTCGTGGAGGAGCTCGAAGGCGGTGAGGAGGTAGTTCTCTTCCAGGAGAAAGTTCACGACGCAGTTGCACAGCGACGAACGCTCCACCTCCATCATTATTCTCTCACACCCTTTCTCTCCATTCCCACACTTCTATTTCTTTTAACTGGATTTCCACGCTTTTCGCTTCTTCTTCTTCTCCTTCTCTCTCACACCATCCATGCAAAAATTTTCTATTTTTGATTTTCATGCAAATCCCCACCATCCAAAAAGCTTCGATCTTTTTCGCAATTCTTTCAAATATTGTGCTTTATCGTAAAATAAAAGAGAGAGAAAAAAAAAAAAAAAAAACAGTGGCTGACATGATTTCCGTCTCTGCAATATGAAACGAAGCAGACAAAGAATGAAAGTGATATTTTAATTGTTTGGTCTAATGGAATAAAATAAATCTGAGAACAACTTAACAATATATTTTGATGAAGAGATGGAAAAATCTGAAAGGAATAACAGTGGTACTGTCCAATAGCAACCAGTCATGTGGACCTTCATCTTCTTTTTGTACGTTCTCAACCCTTTGAGTCTCAGCCACAAAACTTCTCTCTCTTAACATGTTTCGTTTCTGAGCTAACAATTCTCAAACAACACACTCGTTTCAGGTAAGGCATTTCTTGTGTATCAATCACTGCTTATTTTGTGGTTGGGCTAGCAAGCTCTGAGTTCTGCTACGTATATTTTGTGTTACCCTTTTGCAACAAGCTATTTTTATGGGAAAAAAACTTCATTTCGATGTGAGTACACCATAGCAAAAAAGCTGATAAATTTTTTGTTGTGGTTCCAAACAGGAATAGGATATATGAATATGGATGGCTCGGCCTCAAAGCACTCAAAGCCTGGTGGTAACTCAACGAGAGTTGGTTTGGTTAAAACTGCTGCTAACATGTATGGTAACAGGATTGCAGATGTTAATGGTCCTTTGCTCAGAGAAGAATTCTCCACGGTATGTGCTCATTACTTTTCATCTACCTGCAGTTACCAAACCAACACTCAAGAACAGAAACTATAACCTTAACATAATCTGTGAGGCCTTTTGCATATAGGTTACAGTTCGGTTAGAGAGTAAATTTTTTTGTGAGATACTATTTACTATCATGAAAGAAAATCTATGTATCCTTTTAGAGCATTCGATAACAGCATTGTTTTATCAAATATTTATCAGAAGAGCTCTTCAAAAGCAAAAGAACTCCACAGAACGAGAAGGGATATTGTCCTGTACAAAGAGAGCAAACAGGCTGCAGAATCTGCAAAAGCTGAAGCAGAAACCGAGCTTTCTAATGCTAAAAGGACGGTGAAAGATCTTTTCTCTATGATCGGGGAATCTAGCTACAGGGCAAAAGCCCAGATGAGAGAAATGGCATCATCACTAAAGAAGTATAGGAAGCCAAGCAAGAACGATGGTGATAATGAGCATTCACGAGTGATGAGGGAATTGGAACATGCTAAACGGGAATTGTTTCAACTCAAGCTGGACGCGGCTTCTGTTGTGGAAGAGAAACTTCGAGCAGAGAAGGAAATAGAAGCATCGAGATCCAACGTGCTGTCATGGTCAAGAGTTGCACAAAAGCTGATGAAGGAGATTGAAGCAGCCAATGAAGAACAGGTGGTGGTTGAATTGGCCCGGATGGACGCTTTGAAAGAACTGAGAGACATGGAAGCTCTGGAGAATGCAAGGAACAAGTTGAAAGAGGCCATCAAGGAAATAGAGGAGTCAGAAGAGCTTGAAAAGAAATTGGCCAGGGCAATGTCTGAAATTGATATCTTGAAGAATGAACTGAAGTTGGTGAATAAAAGGGTTGAAAGAGGTGAGAGCATGGAGCAGACGAAAGACGAAACAGGAGGAGATGTTGGTGTGTTGGAGACTATAAAAGAAGAAATAGAGGCTGCAAAGAAAGATTTAGCTTCGATAAGAGGTCAGGGTTTTAAATTTATGGCCTCCATGGATGTTACAAGAAATGAGCTGAAGGAAGTGAATGCCGAAGCGGTTCATTTGAAGAACACGGAATCAAAAAAAGGTACAAAAGTGAGAAACATCAGTTACAAGCTTTTGAGAGCAAAATCTAAGCTAGAGACAGTGACTGCTGCTGAGGAAAAGGCCAAGTCAGTAGTCATGAACCTGTCACAAACCCTCGATGAGCTCAGGTCCGAAACAGAAGCAGCAAAGAAGGAAAAAGAGGTTATAAAAGAAGAGGTTACAGCCACTAAAGAAGAGATAAAAAAGGCTACGTTGGAGATAAACGAGGGTGAGGAAAGGTTGCAGGGTGCCATGCAGGAGCTTGAAAGAGTGAAATCATCAGAAGCTTTGGTCTTAGAGAAGCTGAAGATTCTCACGGAGAACGCCATGAGAGAGAGAAGCTTAACAAATCCTGGTAGTACCTTGATTGTGATCTCAAAGTTTGAATACGATTATTTGAGCAACCATGCAGCGGAGGCAAAACAAATTGCTGACAAGAAAGTTGAAGCGGCGAAGGCGTGGGTTGAAGCTGTGAAGGCCAATGAGAAGGAGATAGTGATGAAAACAAAGATGGCAGAGAGAAAACTGGAAGAGAAGATGGCTCCAAAGAGAGTTATTAACAATGAAGAGTCTGAGAATTGGTCGAAAAAGAGAGAGAAGTATCCATCAAGAGAGTTGCAGCGTGCCATGTCAAGAAAGAGCAAGAAATCTGAAGGAAGCTCCACACCTTCCAGGGTTCATAAGTTTCAGAAGGGAACTTCACCAGTAACTCGTCCTTTGAGTCCTTTCATTGTTAAGAAGAAGAAGAAGGTGATACCAAATTGGACCAAGATTTTTAGAGGGAAGAAAGAAAAACACTAGCACACTTATATAACACTGTATTTCGACAAACTCATGTAATAATAACTGTATAAAAGAACAACCTTTGTATCAGTGAATCTAATTTTCTGTTAATCTAGCTTATTCTCGTTAAATTTTAAAGTTGGCATTTTTTTTTCGTTATTTTGAAGAAACAAAGAACAAAAAGAAAACATAGCCACGTGTCAAACGATGATTGGTGAAGAGCGTTGGGTGGGGGTGCCCCGAAATAAAAACTCAAGAGGTGTAAAAAGTGATAAGATAAGGCAAACGAACCAGAGTGAGAGAGTGAGAAGCATTTTGCTCTGTTTCCCCAATTCCCACCATGGAATCGACGGCCACTGCTGCGATGACCTTCGCCGTTCCCTCCACCAAGGCCCAGGCCCATGCCCGCTACCGAGTTCTGGCACGGCCCACCAACCCGTTCACCGTGCCCGCCGGCGGGCTGGCCCAGCGGCCGCCCGCGCGGCACCTCTGTATCCGGGCGGCGATTCCCCGCACGAAGAAAGAGGAAACTGTGGAGACGGTGCGGGAGCAGTTGGAAAACTGCTACCTTCTGGCGGGCATAAACTACAAGGGGTTCACCGTGAAGCAGTTCCAGGAGCTTCGGAAGACGTTCCCGGAGAGCACGAAGCTGATCGTGGCGAAGAACACGCTGGTGTACAAGGCCGTGGAGGGAACCCCCTGGGAGACGCTGAAACCCTGCATGAAGGGCATGAATGTGTGGCTCTTCGTTCACTCCGAGGAGATCCCCGCCGCACTCAAGCCCTACCGGGACTTCCAGAGGGAGAAGAAGCTCGAGGACAACGACTTCACCGGCGCCGTTTTCGAGGGCAAGTTTTACGGCCCCGACGAGTTTAAGAAGCTCGAGACTTTGCCCACGCGCGCCGAGATTTATGCCACTCTTTTGGGGGCTCTCAAGGGCCCTTCTTCCGCTCTCGTTTCCACCCTTCAGGCTCCTTCTAGAGAACTTCTGTTGGTCCTCAAGGCTCATATCAAGAACCTTGAAGAGCAGCAACAAGGTCTTCCGCAGTAGATATTGAAAACGTGTATGTGTATGCCTTTTGTTCGTCTCATTCACTTGTTTTCTTCTGTTGTTCAATTATTTACGCCTCTGTAGATTATGTGTTCTTTTGTTTGCTGATGGAAAAAAGGAAATTGAGAATGCTGCATAGGGAATTCAAGCCCTTCTTTTTCAATCTTGCAAATTTTCACTATTTACTGTTTTTTTTTTTTTTTTTCTCTCACCCTTGTTCGTTGGAGTGCTGGGATTTTTTTGTTATGATTCTTTAGTTTGTACCTATTGTAGTTTATAACAATGCCATGGAAACTCTGTCTTGGGAGTATTTCTGCCTCATACCTGCATGGAAAAACCAGTTCAAATGCAGAAACTCACACTACTTACCTTCAAATGTTGGGATTTCACTAGGATTTCTGCTCCTGCTTTCAATAAATGTTTACATGTCCAGCTGTTTATTTTCTACCACACTCTTGCTATTTTCTTCTTCCTCTTAACAATTGATGACAATTCAAAGAACTTTCCTGTTCCTAAGCTTTGGGAGAATCCCAAGATGGCATTGATTGTCTCTTTGGTCTGAGGCATTGATTGTCTTGGCATTGTAAAAAATCTCATGTTTTGTCATGTTGATGGTCTTTTTCGAGTCCTTTTCTTACATCCTTCACTCGGTTGCTTTCAATGCCATTTGCTCTGAAAAAACATGAACCTGTCATCTGCAAACAATAAGTGGGTTATGCTGTGTAGATCCCCAATAAGTGCAGAAAAGAAAAGCATTCACAACCTAGGATGAAAGGATAAGGGGAGAGAGGATCCCCTTACCTATCCATTCTCCATTAATCTGTATAGAAAACCCTACAGAATGCAATGATCCACTTTTAACAAAACCCCAACTTCTGCATAATAGTTTTAATATATCCCCATTCCACCAAAAACATCGCAAAGAGAGTCTTTCATAGAGGAGGGCTTCTCTGTGTTGGGTATGAAGACAAAGTTAGTTTCATTCAACTAACTGGGTAGGGCACCTTCTTCTGAGAAACTTTTATAGAAAGCCATGTTTAGCCCATCCGGGCCAGGGTATCAGAATGCATTTGAAAGAGAACTTTCTTAAACCCCTTCACCTTAAAAGGCCTGGTTAAAAGCTAACATTATCTGCTGCATTGATTCTATTACTAACATTTCGCAGCACCTCTTCACAATCACCACCACTACTACAGACCTGAACCAGTCACCAAAATAATTCTTGCAATTTGGCACACTTTCGTCTTCCAGCTTGTGCAGTTTCTTGTACTTCTTTTTGGCTGAGGCAATGGACTTTTGCTCTGTCTCTCAGCTTCAGTCCCCACTCCTTGTGTACTGTTTTAACCTATGTTCATATATTTTCTCTCTGTATAGTTCCTTTTGGGATTTAAAAATGTCAATCTCAGTCCTGAATATGATTATCCTAGAAGTCTGCCAATTAATTATTTTTGTTATACTAATTGGTTAAAAGGGACTATTTTGTTTAAGAACATTAAGATCCATGAAGTTATCTAATCAATGTAGGGAAACAAGCATCGATTATAAATTAGTTCACCAGAGAACAATCCTTATAAAATAAATGAATAATGATAGAGATACATTTTTGTTTTATATACATCTATTACATGTTCGTTTTTTCAATGTATTACTTCTATCACATCATATAATCTATTATTTTTGTTCTCCTTCTAAGTGTTCATAAACTTTTTTGATGTACATGAAATTATTTTCTAAAATAAATAGTCACGCATCTTAATGAGAACAATTCTCCATTCATTATTATAAATAGTAAACAAAAATTGTAAGCTCACACAAAAATAAGCTAAAACTAATTTAAAAGTATAAATATTAAGAATTAAGAATTAGACTTTAAATTTAATTCCAGCACCATATTCGAGCATTCAATTTACATGAGCATATACGTCTAGAAACTACACTATATTAATTTGGAGAGTGTATTAACATGATGCTAATAGAGAAGTAGAAGCACACTTGATCTTTCTTTTTTTATAATCCTCCTCTCTCACGGAAACCTTCACAAGTGGTCTGAAAAATAAACAACAAAATTTCCGACGCTGTCAAAGTCACCGGAAACTCCAACCCGTGAAGCCAAGAGAGAAAACTAAACTTCCTAAGTATTAATTCAGAAGAAAGAGAAACCACGAAAATGCAACACCAAAAGAACCGGTTTTCTGAATTTTGTGTGTTGCAAAGAGAAAATTCTAAAGTGAAATTTCAACTGTGGAAACCAAAACAAGTTTAGAAATTATATATAAGATTGTTTTAAACAATATTAGATACATTTTATTTATTTGTTTATTGCTTATTAACTTGCAAAATTTAATGTATTAAAATTACTGTAATTATATTCATTGTACAGCCATTAAAGTGACATGCCAAAGAAAAGAAAGTCATTAAAATTCAAAGAATATTATATTTACTGTAATTATATTCAATCTAGTGAGAATTTATTTTGTTTAATTTTGGTATCACACATTTTTTTGTAATGTTTATTAAAATACAAGGAATGGGTATCTTTTATAAAACTCAAAATGTTCTTTAGTTTTTTATGTTGATCCCATCCAAAACATATCAGGATTGACATTTGAAATCGTAGAAGGTTTACACGCCAGAGGATTGAGTTACTTCTCCGAAAAAGAAAAAAAAATCAAAGCAGATATGAAAGAAGTATTCTCATCAGTAGTGATAGGAAAATATTCAAAATATTATACACACTAAGATGGTAAAGAGAGGCAAAAACATACCAATATACCACTATGAAAAAAAAAGAAAAAAGAAACATGATGGACCATTGTACAAAAATTGTGTTCCAGACAATAAAAATCACTGTGGCTGTGATGTTTCTATCTGCTGCGGCTATCCACATGCAACTGAGAAAGAGCTTCAGACAACAACTCCGCCGTGTCTTTTCTCAAGGTTTGGTGTTTAGAAGGCAATGCCGGAGGTGGGGGCTGAGATTTGTATATCTGATCACGAGCAAGGTTGTTGTGAAGTTCATTCCCACTCTCGGGAGATTCCACGGAAGTAATAGATATATTCTGAGATTGAGGTTGATGATGATGAACGAGTGGTGCAGTTTGTGTGTGTGTTAAGTAGTTGTGAGAGTTAGAGGTATAGTTATGTGGTACATGGAAACCTAAAGATGAAACATTTAGATTCATTGATGGTTGAGTGGAGGCTGTCATAGGCAGAGTAACAGGTACGAGGTATACGGGGCAAACAGGATTGGTTTGATAAAGCAGATGCGTGGAAGGACGAGGTTGCTGGTAAATATGGTGAAGAGGTAAATTGCGTGTAGCAGATTGCAGCAGTGGATTAAAGCGTGGAAATGAAGAATACAGTGCATTCACATTTGCATTATTGGAAACAAAGGGGATTTGAGTTTCAACTTGAACAGGGTCCTGATAACATATATTGTGCCGCTGCGAAATGATGCTGGAAACAGTACTATCACTGAAACAAAATGCAACCAGAATGTATTAGTAAAATCTTGAGAAAGAAAGAAAAAAAAACGTGACTTGGTGAAGAAGTTAGGGGAAGGAAGGAAGGAATACCTTGGAAGAGAAGAGGGGTGGTGATGGAGGGGAGGGGTGACGGAGGAAGAGGTGGCGTCGAGAGGGAAGGAGTGGTGCATGATGGAGGAGCACTTGAGGGCGTCCAAGAACCATGACTCACTTTTGGGGTGGCGGAAAGCGGGGAAGACGAAGAGTCTGATGCGGGAGGAGGAGCGGTGGTGCTCGTCGACGAGGATGTGGAGGTCTTCGTCGGAGGCGAGGGTGATGAGGGAGTCGAGGTGGAGGTGGGGGAGCTGGTACTTGAGAGTGAAGGGGTATTTGAGAGAGAGGAGGGTGGAGAGATGGGTGCGGAAGGAGGAGAGCGTGGCGAGGGTGCGGCGGTGGATGGAGAGGATGCGGGTTTCGCCGCCGGCGTAGAAGAGGGAGTTGGTGCCGGGACGGGGGAGTATGTGGCCGCCGTAGCTGCACATGAGACGGAGCTTGGCGGTGGATTCTGCAGAGTCCATCGGGTTGGGTCGGTTAACGCACAAGAGAAACTTTCATTCTACTTTCTTCTTTTTTTTTTTTTTTAAAAATTTTACC
>Ga0214543_1009373_pt1 | contig 15257 bp, 17 predicted proteins | sample CNSS2metaG_FD_160094 | JGI IMG/M metagenome (GOLD analysis project Ga0214543, IMG submission 160094) | Root nodule microbial communities from cowpea collected in UCLA plant growth center, Los Angeles, California, USA - CNSS2 | ecosystem: Host-associated > Plants > Roots > Nodule | place: USA... | reverse complement strand
TATATAATTTTTATTTTATTGTATAATCTTTTATTTTCTTTCAAGTTTAGATTTATTTGTGATTGGAGGTTTTACCTTGAAGATTAAATGAGTTTTATTCAAGATGATATGTTCTTGATTTATTGACTATGGTAAAACTCATTTATCCTAACTAGTCATTAAAAAATAATTTCACTTGCTTTATTAAAAATAAATTTGAACAGAAAATTAGATGAGTGTATATAAAAATGTTGAATTTATATTCATATTATTTACATGGTATTTGTTCTCATTTCTTTTGTGTTTTGTGTTACTTTTTTTTCTCTCTCTAGCTTTAACAAAATGAATATAAAAAAATACATGAATAAATGACATCTCCCTACATTGGTTATTTTTAAAAACTTTTAGATTATGTAATGTGAAAACTTATTAACTTATAGATTATTTAATTTATAATTTTCCTTTTAGTTTTAAATTGTACAATACGATAGTTTTTATTACTTTTGTATTTTGCAATCTATGAAAAATGTATTAAATTGTACAATCCAAAAACATCTTCTTACTTTTGATTATGTAATTTATATTTTTTTAACTTCCATGTTATCTAATTTAAAATCTTTTTTTTTTATTAAAAAAGCTTTTGGATCGTGTAATTTGAATCTTTTACATTAAAAGATTCTTCTAAATAAATTTTTAAATAAAAAATATCTTTCAAATTATATAATTTAAAATAATTATGTTTTAAGCTCGTCAGTAGTACAATACAGGCATAAACGATAAGGGATAATGATAATAGGGCAGTTTAATCATCTCTACGGGGTGCAGAAAGAAATGGTCTTGACCCAAACCCGGAATCCAAACCTTAAAAAATATGGCCCATAAGGTCTACTATTTCTGTAAGTGACCCAGTCCTTTTCTTTTTACCAATTGAATCTTCTATTGGGTCGGTTTAATATTATATTATTACTGTTTTCCGCATTAGGCTAGTTCTTGTATTTTGTTGGAGCTGCTGAAAATTGTATTTATGACTTGAATTCATTTAAATTTAGGATAAAAGATAAATTGATACTTGTATTTAATCAGTTTTGTCTGATTTGAATTGTTGGTTGATTAATCAAAACCAAGCCATTTGTAAAATTTGGAATGGGTGGGTTCACATCGTCATATTATAACAAAAGGGTAAATCATTTTAAATGTTTTACTGTTTCCAGTTTATATGATAAAAGGTAGAAAACAAGTATTCTTTAGATTTTTATTTTAATATTGATAATTACTCCCATGATTATTTTTTTCCTCAAAATATAATAAAATGTAATACACAGTAAATATAACCTAAAATATTCGGTAAAGTCTTAAAAAATTAAAATTAAATATGAAAGTGGAAGAAATAATTTAAGTATAATATGAAATTTAAAAGTGTTATAAAATATAATAATGTAAAGTTTAAAAGGGTTACAAAATACACCAATCAATTATAAGTATAGAAATATAATGTACCGGTGAATCTTCTATTTAGACAGTTGACATTTGTTCTTTTGTCTATTAAAAATCTCATTTTACCTATGCATCAACACTTTGACATCTGTCCGTTTTTCAAGGTTTTATATAATTTCAGTTTCAAAGCCGTGACATTGTGCTTCTTTGAACTATGGGTATGTTGTTCTATTTTTTACTGGAATATATGTTTACGTTCTGATTGATGAAAATGATAAAATAAAAATAATGTTTGTTTATTTGATACTGACATACCATCGTCCTCCCTTTTCAAGGTTGTAATTTTATGTTTGATTATAGGTAGAAAAACCAAAAGGTTAAATTATGACCCAAAAAAAGGACCGGTAAGTAGTAGCATCCACTTATTACTATTAGCATAAAGAAGAACTATGAACTATTGAGCATCATGTGATTTTCTATTTTAGTCTTGCTTCAATTACGTCTTTGAACAGGGATGTACATGCCGAGATCAGTATCTATAATCCTAATCAATGAAGTGTTGGTGTTTTGAAGCTAGCAATGCGAGGGGTCAAAAAATGAGGCTTCATAAGAATAATATATAGCATAAAATAACCATGAGAACAATATATACCATGAAATGAATGGGCTTGAAATGGATTGAAGGTCTATTTATGGACAGTAGAGTGCATTTGAATTATGTATCACATTGCCATGGGTACCTAAGCCTCCTCTCACATTAGATTGGTGTTTAACGTCTTATGCATTTATATGCATTCTTCAAACTTTCTTGAGCACCAAATTGCAGATTTATTCTATTTACAGTTGGATATGAACCCTTGGAATCAATTCAAGAGGCAGGCTGACTAATATCTATTTTTCATTCTTTTGGTTGTGTGGCACACTCTGTAATGAATCGTTGATTGTGTTAGCAGAACATTTGAAAGTGTTTGAAGTACACTACAAGTAAATACGGTGATTTTAATATGGCGATTCTAAAAGACTGCCATAATTTACTTTATAATACGACAATTTTATAAATATCATATTTTGTATATAAAATATGTCATTTACAAACGTTGTTGTTGTAGTATTTTGTACTAATCTGTGTTCATTTTCCCTCAAATTTTTCTTTCCCTCTTAATTTTTATTTGAAATTCCCTCCCATTTATTATTTTTTATTAAAACAAAAATAGATCAATCCAAGAAATAAAAATTTAGCTCTCCTTACCCTAATTATCTTTACCCTAACCTAAAAGAAACATTTTCCAGATTGAAGCCACAAGACCTCACACCTTGCCGTCTCGATTGAAGCCCCCACAACACCTCGCTGTCTCAATTGAAGCCACCATAGCACCCGGCCGTCAGCTAACGACGAATCTCCTTGAAGCTGGTCAAAACCGTTGAGACTACCGAAGCAATAATCGACAGATATCGCACTTCTCCATCGCGTAAATCAATACAATTGCGTGTCGTCCACTCAAATCGTCTTCTCGCGGCGCAGTTCGGAGCTCCACTGTCGACCCTAAGACTTTGCCAACACATTTGGATCTCTACTGTTTTCACACTTCTTGCATTAGGTGGTTTCATTATGTCAAAAAGTAAGTTAATCACACAAAATCTTCAGTGAAAAATTGAAGCATTTATTTTGTGGTGAATATGGCAGTCATAACCGCCATTTTATACTTCAAATAACTGCCGTATTTAACAAAACTTTTTGTAGTGGTAGGTGTGGCCATTTCGGGAAACAAAATATGTATAGTCATGGAAATGAGTTTGGCAAATACTTAATTTTGAATTTTTTTGCTAATTGAAAAAGATAGTTTATATTCTTTTTGATGGATTTATATATTTGATAGAAGGGTGTCACTAGGGACAAATTATATATATATATATATATATATATATATATATATATATATATATATATATATATATATATATATATATTTTGTACTGGACCTGGTCAACTTAACCATATAAATGACAATCCTCACATATATGCCAGAAATAACCCAAGTACACGACTTGGGCAAGCATGGACTTAAACTCGTAACTGAACGAAGGCTAAACTAACAACAAAATGGCCAACCTAGGACAGTGTGCGGGCAAGGACGACATCCGACAAGTTGAGAAGTAAAAGGATCAGACCGCTTCTAAAGACTTAGCAAAATGGAATCCCCCCTGCCATCCAATGAGCCCACAATAGTCGAACTAAGGGCTTGGGCCAAGGCCTAGGCCCACCTACACCCAAACCAAGGCCCGATCCATGACATAACCAGACATAATTAATGCTCTATAAATACATGTGGACCCCAGTGATTAAAGGTACGCATTCATTAATCACAGATTTGACCTTTTTGAGAGTTTTGACTCACTTGAGCTTCGGAGCCCCTTCTGTATGTAACCCCTCCTGGGTCCAAACCGACATGTACCAACCGGGAAGAGGTCAACTGAGGAGATAGCGCACTACATGGGTAAGGTGACGCTTGTGTCTAACTTATCTTGTTTGTTCTCTGCAGGAACAATTGGCACCCACCGTGGGGCACGAGACGAACACCTTTAGTACCCGTTTTTCTCCGAAGATGGTTTCCACCCGCAGCAAAGCTGGAGTGAACAAGCAAGCGAATGCTAGTCCCTCAGGACCTGCTGGCATCACCCCTGACCTAGCCGCCATCCTGGACTGGCAGATCTGAAGAAACGCAGCACTGATGAGATGGAGGCGCTGCGACAAGAGAAATCTCGCCTTAGGCGAAAGATCGAGGTTGATCCCACCCTGAAGGGAAAGACCAAGGAAGCCTCTGAAGCTGCAAGGTCCCCGGCCTTCCAGCCCACAAAGGAGGAGAGCGAATACAACCCCACCCCTTATACCTTCACTACCACCCAACAAACACCCATTCCTTCCACCTATCCCACTCGCCTCCCATCCATTCAACCAGGGCATACCGCAGCCCCAACCCCTGCCGCTACCCTCCCTACCACCCAGATCCCCGACAACATACCCACCACCCTACACACCACACATGTTCCACCATACAACCCGCAATACCTTCCAACAAGCCACATCCCCCTCACAACCTTACCTCCACCTTCCCCGCTATGATCACTCATCCCATCCCACCCCATCTGCTCCCTCCCCACCAGCCCAGACGCCGTCTCCCCTTCACCGACTTTATCGCCAACACCCCTCTTCCTGCCCAATGGGAACCCTTCACCCTGGACCGCTATACTGGCGAAACTGACCCTGACGAGCACCTCAAAGTCTACATCACCCATGTCGCCCTGTACACGTCCCAAGACGCAGTCTTCTGCAAAGCCTTCCCCACCACCCTCAAGGGTCCTGCCCTGGAATGGTTCACAACCCTTTCGCCTTATTCCATCGACAGCTTCGACGTTTTATCTCACATGTTCTCCACCCACTTTGCTGGCAGCCGTCCACACCAAACTACCACAATCTCCCTCCAAGGCATTAGGCAGGAACAAGGCGAACCACTCAGAGCATTCATAGATCGCTTCAGTAAGGCAGCTCTTCGCACCCCACACCTCAACCAAGAGATGATCCTCCAATGCATGGCACTTACCCTACAACCCGACCCCTTCGCCAACAACGTCTACCTCCACCCACCTGCCTCTATGCACGAACTCAAATTGTGTGCAGTCGACTATGTCCGCATGGAGGAGATGTAAACCCTCCATGCCAAATTCTGCAATGACTATGCAGCCACAACCCCAACCCTACCCCGCAACCTCCTCGCCCTGATGCCCGCCCACGCGAGCCCCGCCAACCTCGCTTCACTAGATATTCCCCTCTTACCGTAGCTCGCTCCCACATCCTCGATGAGGCCTTACAAGCTGACCTAATCCCTCCACCACGCAAAACAACTACACCTCCTAACGCTGATATGACCAAATACTGCCGCTACCACTGCAACCATGGCCACACTACAGAAGAATGCAAAGCACTCCATGATAAAATAGAAGAACTGGTCCGTACTGGTCACTTTCGCCATTTCATCCGTAGAGAGGACCATTCCTCGAGATCCCGCTAGCCCCTTCGATCCAACCATAGACGCCCTCCACATGACTCCCGTCACGATAGACGCCCCACCCAACCTACCAACCAAGAACCCAAACCGGCCCGCATCGACATCACCCCTGCCAACCCTCCCCTACGTGGCACCATCAACACCATCTCTAGTGGCTTCGCTAGTGGAGGATCCACCTCTTCTACCAGAAAGAGACACATCCGCCATATCCAATCCATTAACCATATCACCCATTCCCACCACAGACGCCGCATGCCTCCCATCATCTTCACAAATGACGACTTTCATGGCCTCGACCACCAACAAGATGACCCCATGGTCATCACTGTTGAAATCGAAAACTACGCCGTTAAGAAAGTCCTTGTTGACCAAGGCAGCTCCATTGACATCCTCTACTAGGCCACATACCAAAAACTTCAACTTCCGGACACAGCTATGGTCCCGTATGACAAACCAATCTATGGCTTTTCTGGCGAACAAGTATCCACCCGCGGTTACATCGACCTCCACACCGTTTTCCGTGATGGCACCCAAGCCAAAACCATTCCAATCCGCTTCCTTATTGTCGACGCGCCAACATCCTACAACGTCCTCCTGGGCCGTCCTTCCCTCAACACCCTTGGCGTTGTCGTCTCCACCCCCCATTTGGCCATGAAGTTCCCTTCCCCTTCCGGTGACATCCTCACCATCCACTACGACCAGCGCTTGGCACGCGAATGCTACATGGCCAGCCTACGCCCACAACTCCCAATTCAACAAACCAACAACATTGAGCGACCTCCCGGCTCCGGCATCGCCCTGTTAAGCGAAGATCTAGACCCCAGAGTAGGCCGGAATGTTCGTCTCGAACCAGTTGAAGAGACATCTCCTCTAGAGCTTCCCAATGGTCACTCTATCAACCTAGGCACCGGTTTGAACTCTGACGAGCGTGCCATCATCACACACATCCTCACCAGCAACACAAACCTTTCGCTTGGTCAACCGCTGATCTACCTGGGGTGGACCCTCTAGTGGCATCCCACAAGCTATCCATCTACAAAGAAGCCCGCTACGTATCCCAGAAAAAATATAAACTTGGCGAAGAGCGTCGATTAGCAGCTAAGGATGAAGCCGATAAGTTACTGAATGCAAGCTTCATAGAAGAAGCTCAGTACACCACCTAACTTTCTAACGTAGTCTTGGTGAAGAAAGCCAATGGCAAATGGCGGATGTGTGTAGACTACACGGATCTGAACAAAGCCTGCCCTCGCGATGCCTACCCCTTACCCAATATCGATCGACTTGTTGACGGCGCGGCAGGGAATAAGGTGCTTAGTTTTTTGGACACATACTCCGGGTACAACCAAATGCCCATGGCCGTATCTGACATGAACAAAATCGCCTTCATCACGGACGATGCCAACTACTTCTATAAGGTTATGCCTTTTGGTCTCAAGAATGCCGGAGCGACCTACCAACGGCTAATGGAGAAGGTTTTCAGTCATCTAATGGGACAATGTGTCGAAGTATATGTTGACGACATGGTTGTTAAGTCTCTAAGCCATCACCAACATGCCGAGGATCTCTCGGCAGTCTTTTCTGCGCTACGCCAATACAACCTCCGCCTCAACCCAGACAAATGTGTATTCGGTGTCGACCGGGATAAATTCCTTGGTTTTATGTTAACCCAACGCGGCATAAAAGCCAATCCCAAAAAATGCAAGGCCATTATCGAGATGCGCAGTCCCGCTACCATCAAAGAGGTCCAACGTCTCATAGGCCGCCTTACAGCCATTTCCCGCTTCTTACCCAAACTAGCCGAACAAACCCAACCTATAGTCCAACTTCTAAAGAAATCCACCCGGTTCACGTGGACTGACGATTGTGAACAAATCTCTTAAAAGCTGAAAACCACCCTCACCTCACCACCTATCCTCCATAAGCCGGACACCCGCCAACCCCTCCTCGTATACATCACAGCCACCGACTACACCGTCAGCACCGCGCTTGTTCAAGAAATAGAAGGCACGCAGCATCCTATCTATTTCATTAGCAGAACACTACAGAATCCCGAAACCAGATATCAAATGGTGGAGAAGTTGGCCCTATCTTTAGTCCACGCGGCTCGCCGATTACGCCCATAGTTCCAAAACCACAACATCACCGTCAAAACCGACTACCCAATCCAAAAAATTTTGCAAAAACCAGATCTAGCCGGACGGATGTCATCTTGGACCATCCAGAGTTCAACATTCGCTACGAACCCCATGGCCCCATTAAAGCTCAATGTCTCTTGGATTTTGTCAACGACCTCTAGCATACACCCATAGAGGACCAGTGGACACTTCATGTAGATGGTTCCTCAAATCCAAAAGGTGCTGGTGCTGACATTGAGTTAGAAGGACCCAACAACATCCTCATCGAAAAATCCCTTCACTTTGTCTTCAAAACGTCAAACAACCAGGCCGAATACGAAGGTATCCTCGCCGGCCTTTCCCTTGCTCGCGAGGTAGGTGTCAAGACGCTAACATGCAAAACCGACTCCAAACTCACCGTAGGCCACCTAAATGACGAATTCTAGATTAAAGACCCTATCCTTCTACAATATTACCATCTGGTCGGAACAGTCATTCAATCCGCCTTTGAGCGAGTCCGCATCGAACACATCCCAAGAACCGACAACATCAGAGCCGACATCCTCTCCAAATTAGCCAGCACCAAATTAAAAAGCCGCCACCGATCCCTGTTGCAGCAAACACTATCTACACCTTCCATAACGCATACTTGTCAAAACCTAACCCACGCCCCAACGGACAACACTGCCCCTCCCCAAAGCCATAACTGGACCACCCCCTATATCCAATACCTAAAAACCGGCAACCCCCCATAGGATACGGACAAAACTTGGCTGGCGAAGGCCGCCAGGTATACCATGATAGGCGATGACCTTTACAAACGCGGGTACGGCCAACCCCTCCTCAAATGTGTCACGGTAGAGCAAGCACAATATATTATTAAAGAGCTACACGAAGGCATTTGCGGCTACCATTCCGGCGCACGCACCATGGCCACTAGAGTACTTAGAGCCGAGTACTTTTGGCCGACCATAGAAGTAGACTGCCAGGACTATGTCAGAAAGTGCAAACCATGCCAAAAACATGGCAACCTCATCCACCAGAAACAGGAACAACTCCATCACATAATATCCCCATGGTCCTTCGCAAAATGGGGAATGGACATCCTTGGCCCCTTCTCACCCGGCAAGGGACAAGTGAAATTTCTGATTGTAGCCGTCGACTACTTCACCAAATGGATAGAAGCCAAACCACTAACCACTATCACGGCCTAACAGGTTCAACAGTTTGTTTGGAAGGATATTGTATGCATATATGGCATCCCACACACCATCATCACCGATAATGGCCGACAATTTATAGATAAGGAGCTAGCCAAATTCTACATTGGCCTGGACGTCAAACACATCACAAGTTCTGTAGAACACCCACAAACTAATGGACAAGCAGAGGAGGCCAACAAGGTTATCCTAATGGAACTGCGCAAACGATTAGATAGCGCCAAAGGCCGATGGCCCGAAGAGTTAGTAGAAGTGTTGTGGGCTTACAGGTGCACCCCTCAATCAGCAACAAACGAATCCCCTTTCAGCCTAGTTTACGGTGCAGACGCCATGATACCAGTTGAAATTGGCGAACCATCCCTGCACCGAGAATTGTACGACCCAACCCATAACCACCAAAACATGGCCACCCATCTCGACCTCCTACCCGAACTTAGAGAAAAAGCCTAGATACGGAACTTAGCTGCCAAACGAAGAACTGCCAGAAAGTATAACTCAAACCTATGTCCACGATCATTCGCCATCGGGGACTTAGTATGGAGAATGGCCAGCAGTGTTAGAAAGAAGGATGGCAAGTTCTCCGCCAATTGGGACGGCCCATACCGCATACGCGAAGACGAAGGAGGAGGAGCTTATCGCCTGGAACACTTATCTGGGGAAGAGATTCCCAACACTTGGAATGTATCTCACCTCAAATTCTACTTTAGCTGAATGTATACTGTAGTTGAACCAATACTTGTAACCCTGGGTGTACTCTTTTTCCTCACCTGGTCTTTTTTCCCTAAGGAGGGTTTTGGCCAGGGAGGTTTTAACGAGGCACCCCATATTCAATAAATAAAATGAAGGGTTTTTAACCATACAACTTTCCTACGTTTTTACTCTCATATTCATTTAAGTTTCCCACCCTTACCACAAGTAAGCGGCCTGGGTCAACACCCTTAACTTCATGTTAATTCGTTTAAGTTCCCCACCCTTACCACAAGTAAGCGGCTTGGGTCGAACACCCTTAACTTCATGTTAATTCGTTTAAGTTCCCCACCCTTACCACAAGTAAGCGGCCTGGGTCGAACACCCTTAACTTCATGTTAATTCGTTTAAGTTCCCCACCCTTACCACAAGTAAGCGGCCTGGGTCGAACACCCTTAACTTGTTGGTTAATTCGTTTAAGTTCCCCACCCTTACCACAAGTAAGCGACCTGGGTGGAACACCCCTAACATGTGCTTAATTCGTTTAAGTTCCCCACCCTTACCACAAGTAAGCGGCCTGGGTCGAACACCCTTAACACACGATATCGCATGCAAACAAACATCTCATACATACACAAATAGAACGGGCAATTAACCAAGAAGTAACCGGCATTCATATCAAACATCAAAATAAAGCAATGTACGAGTTATTACAGACTTAGAATAATTAAACCAAATTGGAAATATTAAATTGAAAACACTAAGCCTCCTTTTGCTTAGCCTCTTCCGTCACCACCTCGTTACCGCCAACATCAGCATCAACCGCATCCTTCACCCCATCCCCTTCTAGGCTAGATTCTGCCTCGTCTATAAGCACACCATCAATGACATCTTTATTGACATCAAACCTAGCGTCATTACCATCAACATTCTCATAAAAAAACGACGCTTGACGAACCCCCTTCTGAAAGCCATTGATGTGTTCTTGAATTATGTAGCTCTTTAAATCCTTTAGTTCACCCTCCAGCTCGTCGTGTTTTTCTTTGATTTCATCATAGTCGGCCTCAAGCTCTATAATTCTGCCCTTCAGCTTTTCTTCAGAATCAAGGCATCGTACCCTCCACGTAGCGAGCCTCTTCCTTTCCACTTCCCACTCCTCCTTCTCCTTCTTCCAAGTTTCCTTCTCTTCATCGTGCTTATCAACTTTCTCCTGCTACTCTTCCACCTTGGTCTGGTTTCCTTCTTTCATCTCTCGTTCGTATAAAGAACCCACACGCCGACTAAGCAACAATGTCTTGCTGCTAAATTCAACCATGGCCTTCACCAAAGCTCTTGGCTCCATATTGTCAATTGAATTTATCAGCGATTCCGGCACATTAATCTCAATGTCTTTCCTAACACTAGTTTCCGGAAGCTCAATCAACCCAGCTTCCGGCCCCTTCACCCCACTGACCGAGCCTGCCCCCATCACGGCAGCTCGCACTTTCTTCACGTCCTTGCCCTTGCCCGCCCTAATAGGCAACTCCGCTTTCCTTTTTGTACCTCCTTGCACGTGGCGTCTACCTACGAGTCCTGCAAATTGGGAACCACAGTGTTCCCGACAACTTTAGCCTTCACCGCCTTCTCCTTACGAAGGGCTTGGAAAAGTGTCAAATTCTTCTTGCCAAGTTGCGCCATATGCCCTGAAGTTCACAACACACAAATCGTCAAAATACTCCAATCAATAACAATGCTCAAAGTTACAAAAAAAAATACCTTCAATATCTATAATGGGGTGAACTGAATTATACACCCTAACTAAGCCCTTAGTGGGCATCTTATCGCTAAATTGTATCAAAGTATCCACCACATCCTTCTCACCCACCGACATATCTTCCCTTGAAATCACCTTACATCTCCAAGGGTTACCGGTCCAGAAGAACGGAAACTTAGTATTACCATCAGCAGTATAAAAATGTGACCGACCAGCCGGTTTTACTACAACTTTGAAGTACCCATATTTGAAATGCTTGAATGACTGAGTGAAGGCATCCAATTTGTTGAGACCAGGCCGGCTGATTAACGACAACCATGTTATCGGACTCTTCGGCCTCGTGACGAAAAAGTATAGGAACGCTCGGGGAGAAGGTTCCAAGTACAGCGCCACGCACAATAATCTGAAAGCTTGCAAGTACGCCCAACTGTTCGGATGAAGCTGAGTAGGGGCAACGTTCAACAATCACAGCACTCCCATAGTGAATTCGTCAAATGGTAGTCGGATGTGGAGCTGTGAGAAGTGGCACATATACATATAGAAGAACTTTACGGCTGCTCCTTCTCGGCCATGGCATGCGCATTCAACAACAATAACCCGCTCTGGAGCAATTATTTCCCTTCGCGCACCCTTTTCGAAAATAGGCGTACAATTCAACCACGATTTTAGTAAACGCGACCATCGGAACAACGATCGCTGAGTCCGCACATCTGCCGCCACCCATTCATATCTGGTCTTCGCCGACCAATTACTCTCAGCCAGCTCCTCGGGCGGATCTTCCTTAATTTCAACCACCTCTCCACTGGGATTCTCCCTACACTACCCACTTCTTCCCTATCACTATTATCATCTCGACTACTCCCGCTATCCCTAAACCGCTCACTACCCGAGTCTGACAACGAAAACCTATCGCTACTACTAGACATACTTGATTTCTTTAGAAAAGATGACGGAGGAGGAAGAGAAGATATCAGACAGCTCTAAACGCACGCGAACGAATTTTTTGCAAATGAGACAGAGTGAATGAACTACAACATCATCTTCATTTATACACACGAATTTCAAGCGTCATAACCCTTTCTTGCAAAAAACATAACTCTTTTCAATCATCACAAAGTACCAAAATGGCAGCGCCAAACCTCCCTAAGTCAGCCTTCTAACACCCTTTCACCTGCCACAAACCTTTTCACCTACCACAAACCTCTTCTAGCCTTAACATTGTTCATCACACTTAAAGGCTAGGGGACTGGTGTATCACACCTAGCCGATCTCGACTAGCATATCAATACATATCATCCTTCACCGACACATCGTATCGGCAAAGGCTGGGGGACTGGTGTACTGGACCTGGTCAACTTAACCATATAAATGACAACCATCACATATATGCCGAAAACAACCCAAGTACACGACTTGGGCCGACATGGACTTAAACTCGTAACTGAACGAAGGCTAAACTAACAACAAAACGGCCAACCTAGGACAATGTGCGGGCAAGGACGACATCCGACAAGTTGAGAAGCAAACAGATCAGATCGCTCCTAAAGACTTAGCAAAATGGAATCCCCCCTGCCATCCAATGAGCCCACAATAGTCGAACTAAGGGCTTGGGCCAATGTAACATCCCTAGCTACCCCTCCTCGGGCCCTAGAGGATGTTAGGTTACTACAGCCCAATAGACCCCAACCCCTCACCCTTCTCCATCCATTCATACTGGGTGGGTTGTTGCCAGTGGGAATCGAACCCCCAACCTGACCTTAAAGTTAATTGGTAATGTTAGCTTTGGATCCTGAGAGCAAAGATAGTAATTGGTAATGTTAGCTTCGAAGCCCCTTTTGTAGGTAACTCCTCCTGTGTCCAAACCGACATGTACCAATCGGAAAGAGGTCAACTGAGGAGATAGCGGACTACATGGGTAAGGTGACGCTTGTGTCTAACTTATCTTGTGTGTTCTCTATAGGAACATATATATATATATATATATATATATATATATATATATATGACATAGTCTAACATATATAAGGTATTTGACATCACTTTTAACCAAAAACCTTAATGGTGTGTTTGCATGAGACAATTTAAGAGAGTAATTTATTTATTTGGAGATTTTGAAATACTTTCATGGAAAATGATATGTTTGGATGAAGAAGTTATAAGAAAATTGAAATTGAGAAATTTTAAGAAGATATTTCAAATAATTAAAATAGTAGAATTTAAAATTTACTCAAACAAGAGGGAAATTGAAGTTCTCTAAGTTATGGAAATGCTAATTGGTTAAGACAAAAAAACTCTACAGGTCCAAAAATTTAAGTCGGGGCAGACAGAAGGTCGACACAAGTCAGTTTGGGTTGAAGGTCGAGTCGAGTCTAGCCATACCGAACATTGAGCCAAGTCGGACCAAGATGAAAGTCAAGTCGGGTTAGGTCGGGTCAAAGGTCGAACTAGGCATGGGCCAAAGGTCAAGTTGGACCAGCTCGGGATGAAAAGATCGAGTTAGGCCTGCCTAGGCTGAAGGTCAAGCCAGACTGGTTTGAAACGAAGGTCAAGTTGGGTCGGCCCAGGCCTAAGGTCAAGCTAGGCAGGCCTAGACTGAAGGTTGAGCTGGGCCAACTTGAAGGTCAAGTTGGGCCGGCCTGATCCTAAGTTTGACTTGATCTAAAAGTCAATACGAGTTATACCGCATTGAATGTCCAACTAAGTTAAATTAGATTCAAGGGTATAGTTAAGTTTGTCGTAAAATAAAAATTAAATTGCTTTATCCAAACAAGAAAAATGAAATTTAAAAAAATTTCAATTACTTCATCCAAACCAATTATTTAAAAAATAAAGAGAATTTAGTTGCAAGTAATTCAATTACTACGTATTTCAATTTCTTGAAATTGTTGAAATCCATAATCCAAACATAAGGTAAGATAATGAATTTATGGGTCTTTCATCTTACATAATGTTTAACCTTGTTATTTCTACTCAATGTGTCACTTTAACTCACACTTGGATTATTTCTAACAATTTTTCCATGAGGTGAGTCCCTTTCATATGGTATATTTTTCTTCAAGTGGACGATAACCTTATTTATACCTTGTTGTTGTGGTTATAGTGACATATTAGCGGTCTAATTATCTGAATAATAACTTTTATAAAATGAACTCGATGAAACTAATTTCTATTTATATGAAAGATTTTTAATAATAAAATAACTGTGTATAAAAATTATTTCCATTTAAAGTAGTTTTTAGAGTATTAGATAGTACATGTGTATTTTTTCATTCAATATAGATAGTTGTAAGATATATTCGTAGTTGCTTTCTAAATTTACTTTAATTCTATGCATAAGATATTTATTCATTTTTCTGAATAAACTTGTTATTTACATTTTATGTAAAAGAGTGAAGATATAGGCAGTTTTTTTTATTAATTTTAGATTTTAGATATGTTGATTTTGGTACATTTTTAAATAGATATTTGACAACAGATATAATATTGGAAACGTAATCGAAAAACTCCTTCCTTAATTGTCAAAGGCAGTTACGTCCATTCAAGTTCAACCACCATTGTTTTCCGTCGTCATTGTCATTTTGAATTTTTTTCTCTTATTAATTAATAATAGAAAAGTGATAGATCAACATCTTAGATATTATAGGTCTCTCGTAGGGATGGCAACGGGACGGGTGGGGACGGGTTTCGCTATCCCATACCCATCCCCGCATAAAAAATTCATCCCCATCCTCATACCCAAACCCAACGGGTATTAAACTTTTGTCTCATCCCCATCCCCACCGGGTAACGGGTATAATCTCGTACCCATACCTGTACCTAGGGATGGCAACGGGGCGGGGACGGGTTTCGCTATCCCATACCCATCCCCGCATAAAAAAATCATCCCCATCCCCATACCCAAACCCAACGGGTATCAAACTTTTTTCCCATCCCCATCCCCACCGGGTAACGGGTATAATCTCGTACCCATACCCGTACCTGTGTTCTAACTACTTCAATATTAATT
>Ga0214543_1009372_pt1 | contig 15258 bp, 7 predicted proteins | sample CNSS2metaG_FD_160094 | JGI IMG/M metagenome (GOLD analysis project Ga0214543, IMG submission 160094) | Root nodule microbial communities from cowpea collected in UCLA plant growth center, Los Angeles, California, USA - CNSS2 | ecosystem: Host-associated > Plants > Roots > Nodule | place: USA... | reverse complement strand
GGTTGCTTCCCCCCACATGTGCAAGATCCAGACGAATTTGAAAATGACATAGCTACTTTACTTTTTCTTTCTTCAATTGCTAGGGCAAAGTCATAAGCATTGCCTCTTCTTATATACACGTCAACAATAGTGAAATTTATCAACAAATTACACGTGTACTGTTCAATATTACATCACAGCAACATCAAACGCCGTTTCACAGTACCTGACGTAAATGGTTTATTTAATACAAATTTTCAAACTTAAGGATTCAATTGGAACAATTTTGAAGTTGAGGACCCAATTGAGATTTCTTAACCAAAACGAGGACTTTGCGTGAGATTAAACCTATAAGTTATTTGGGTAACTAACAACGAAAGGATTACTAAATGAAAGGATTACTAAATGAAAAGATATAAAATATTATTCAACTATATCCTTTTATTGTTAATTTCTTTTTATTTTAAGAGTCCAAAAACTCATAGATTAATGATAGCATCAGAGCAAAATATACATTCAATATTTTTACTGAATACACTAATGTATTAATATTTCTGTAAAACTTTCACTGATTAGTCAATGAATAAACCTTTATAGTTGAATACTTACTCAATCCTTTACAATAAATATCGAGTATCCTTATAATAATAAATTCGACTACAAATAATTACATTAACTCTTTTTTAAAAGTAATAAATTAAAAAAAATGGAATAAAATTAAAAAGATATTCAAAAAAAGCTATTAAACCTAAATTATAATCCTAACGGAAGAAGAATATTTTAACCAATATTGCAGCTGGATGAGGTTTATATTTTACGTAATAAGGTTAAAATAAATAAATAATTACAAATATTTAAATATAAAAAATTTAGGTTAAATTACAGTTTAGTCTCCTCTACTATCTGAATATCAATTTTGATTTCTTTTCTACGACTTTAGGTTTTACAATTTTGATTGTATCTTCAAGTTTATATACAGTATATTCATTTATTTTGATTCAACTGAACTTTAAAGATGTAATCAAAATTACGAATTATCTAATAAAATAGGAAACTCAAATCGAAAATTAAAAATTAAAAAATTACAACTATATATTTTTTCTAAATTTAACAATAAACACTTTCTTAAATATATAAATAAATACGCTTGAAATGTAAAAATAAAATGTATAAGTTTGATGAATGAAAAGGAGGTGTACGTTGTTTTTTTCTGGGGTGCAGGTAGAAAATCTCATTTACATAATGTATCAAGCCAATTTTTAAATGGTGTAAAAGCTTGACCTTTTGGAGATGCACCACCCAATTTCGCTTTCTTTACTCAGAATACGCTCGCTATACTCAAGGGCACTTCTTCCTCCTGCACCTCCATAGTTTCTCGCGATTGTGAGTAACTTGTGTACTGTTTTTGGCTGTTTTTGGTGTGAGTGTGAGTTACGAGATCAGGTTTCTTTAAGCAAGAAAACTATCAATACCATCTTAAGATAATTTGATCAGAGAATAAAAAATGAAGTAGAAGAGAATATTTTTATTAACTTATTCTCACTTAAATGATTTGTACAAGAGTTATTTTTAAACATATATGTATAATATATGTATAAGAAGTTGTTACATATTACAAAGAAGAATAGAAGTTACAATCTTACTTACAAGTAACCTACAACTATACTAGTATATACACTAACATGCAATAACGGTCGGATGGACAATCTTGCATGGTCAAAGTGCAACCACATACACAAATTTACAAATTTCAACATAATAAATATTTTAAAATTCAAAAATTAAAATACAAATTTCAAACATTATAAAACAAACCTAATTTACAAAAAATGTGCACCAAACACGACTTTAACACGAATGAAAAAATATATTCACAAAACAAAATTCTATTACTATCTTCAATTCTAATTTTAATTACCCTTTCTTCTTATTTTTCCTTTACTTTATACATAAATTATTTCTCTGAGTTTTAATTATGTAATTTTAAGATCGAAGTTGACATAAAATTTTAATTATAGACCCGTAAGACGGGCATAGTGCAAATGACAAGAGGCAGCCAAAATATTTCTCCTCCAACGAATATGTATGCAAATTTGTCTGTTGAGGAAAATATACTTTTTATTTTGAGGGTCAAGCCCAAGTAAAAGATATAATTTAATTTTTAATCTAAATATCCAACCATACTTTCCACACACTAATTAATGTCCGAATCACAAATAAATTGATATTTTAACTTTTCTTCAACCTTTAAGTCGAAAATTTATTGTTCAATGAAAAATAATTTTGATTCTACGTTTCACAAATAAAAAGTACTATATTAGTTAGAGTTATTGTAAAGAAAGAAAAGTTCTTTTAGTAATATTATGATTTTGAGGACAGATTTTGAGCATGATTTCTGTAAGAAATCAAAATCTGATCTTGTATAAAAATATAATGGAAAAAAAAAAAAGAGGAGAGTAGCATAAAAACGAGATGTGTCCATTGGATGGTCGAAAAAGTCGGATAAACCGCCCTAACCTATCGTGGTTTACACATTACGTATTACGCTAATAATTAACTAAAAATAATTGGAAGGTTTAAATTACGATAATTAGGTGATGAAGAAACAAAAGAGAAAAAAAGGTGCGAAGAAAAATATCTTGGAGCCGTCCTTTGTGGGCACCGCGAAATGGTTCCCAGCCATACAAATATTCTAGTCAATCCAATATCATTGTACGAACTATTTTATTCTATTCTATTTTGGATCATCATGCCATTCATACCCAAGTAGCCGCCCAATTACAATTACTTATTTAATTAATGATGCCCTGCACCTGTAGTATATATAATAAATTAAAGTGGGAGTGATGTTGTAGGGTTGGTGGCAATGAGGAAGGTACACCCTGGTGCATGTGTGAGTGAGACAGCGTGGGAGAGGTCAAACAGTGGTGTTGGTGGTGGTGGTGATGGTGGTGATGCGGTGGTTCTCACAGTGTGGAAGAAGTCTCTCCTCCCAAACTGCCATGGATTCACCGTTTTCGACACTAACAGAGGGAATCTGGTGTTCAGGGTGGATAACTACATTGCAGGGAACAAGGATCATATACTTCTCATGGACGCTGCAGGCACACCACTCATCACCATCCGCCGCAAGGTACGTCCTTTCTCATCACCATCTCCTTCCTCACAATTATGAATCATTCATTCATTCATTCATTCATGGTGCAGAGGCTGAGCTTGGGAGACACCTGGCTGGTGTTTAAAGGAGAGGATGAGTCTCTGAAGCCACTTTTTACAGCGAGGAAGAACGTGAGCATCCTGAACAACAGCAACAACAAGTGTTTGGCACAGCTCCTGAGCTCCTCGGGAACAGGAAATATGAAGAAGGAAGTTGCATATGAGATAGAGGGGTGCTACGCCCGGCGTTGCTGCACGTTTTACAGCAAGAACAGAAGTAAAGTTGCAGAGATAAAGATGAAAGAAGGTGAGGCAGGAAGGGTAGCTTTTGGCGCAGACATCTTCCGTCTCATTGTACAGCCTGAGATGGACACCGCTCTCGCCATGGCCTTTCTCATCCTCCTTGATCACATGTTTCGATCCCGTTGACTTCACAACTTCATAGGTTAAATTCATGCATCAAGTCAATCACTATTATCCCCTCCTGCTTGGCTTTTCATTTTATACAAAATCCCAAGCTTTATCAGATTACCGTGTAAATGCATGCATATCATTTTATCCTCAAAAAGTAATACAACCTTTTAATGTAGTAAGTTCCTTGAATTATTTATATTTCAATACTCACATCATGAAGAAAGAGTCAGGAATCAAACGATATTTTACAGTATTTACCCTGAACAAAGCTTCCATGGTGAAGAACTTTCCATTACCGTGACAAACGTATTGCATTGCTCATGTGCAGCAACGTGCCTAACCCAAATAAATCATGTTAGATGTCTAGTTGAAAATTTTATCACTACAAACAAAGTTCACGCCAGGAGAACTCCTACAAGATAAAGACAGCTCACCTACTACAGTTTCCCCCCACAAGTCCAACATCAACTGCACCAGTCATCACACCTACAGTTACACTAACCATCAACACAGTTCCTTCCACCAATCCAGCTGCAAAACCTATGAGAGACTATCTCCCCTGCTGAAACCAATTCACCACCACAAGAACTACTTGCAAACCGAATCACATGAGGAGGTAGACAAATTGAATCAAAATAACCGAAGGACAAACTTCAAACATGCTAGAACTTTTTTCAGTTCATGAAGGAATAAAGGACTCATCTTGATTCCAACTGAAGTAAATATATATTAGCAGCAAAAGTCAGTCCACATCGACACAATAAGGAAAGTCAATATCTTGGAGTGTGATTCTCCCCATGTACAAATCATTTACATGATCAGTACAGAGAGGGAGGCACTTACGGTTTAGGCTTTCATGAATTACACCCATCCCTTGCACCCATTTTTCTTTCTCTGATGAGTTCAAATTCAATCTGTTGTGCAGCAAATGGACCCGATAAAAGATTGTGGTTGTCTTGTCACAGAAATGGGCAATGCATTGTGATGGAGGCTCATCGGATGCCAACCTTACTACAGCCAAAGATAAAGCCCCATCTACTGGTTTTGGATCAGAAAGATTTCTATCTCCCATCATCTTAACCTCTCTTTCTGTTGGAAAATGCACTTCATGATTTCCATTCATATCATAGACCTTCAAATCTTTGCTAAAATGTTTTATCACTTCACGCTTGGTGGATTCATGCTTCTCTGCTAATGTCAAGATACAAGAGAACCTCAAATGATAAGATACAATAGTTTTGACCATCTTGAAGTTGTGGCAGCAGCAGAAATAATCGAGCCACCTTCTTGCTATGCCAGCATACCACTTGATAATATCGGTATCCTCAAGTGCAACCAGAAATTCAATTGGCCTCGGTCGACCCATATGATTTGTAAACCCAACCAACTTCACAGCCTTTCTTATGAGTATCTCTGGTGCCTCAACTTTCATACAGAGGCTTGTCAAATCCTCAACTGTTCCTTTGGAATAACTCTGTTCTTCTTCTTCCTTTACTCTTCTTTCCTCTTCCTCAATCTCCTTCCTAGCTTTTGTAGCATTCAAATGTTTATCAACTTGCTCCTGAAACTTATCGTAAGCATCAACAAGTTCAGGTGGCAATTGATTCCTAATGTGTCTCAACTGAAGAAAATCACCAGAAGAAAGACTTCGATGCCATTCTTGACACTCGTCTATATTCCCCAAGAACTCCTGCACTACTTCATCAGCCCAAGATCTAAAAATATCTCGGACCTCGCTTTCAATACTAAAATCAAATTTAAATCCATCACTCTGCTTGACCTTTTTATAAACATGACTAAATATCTTCAAACCCAAATTCCTTCTATTCCTTGCCCTGGCATTTCTCAATTCAAGAGCCCTAACTTCTTTCTGCCTGAGGTACTTCTTTCGTGCTCTGATTGCTTTCTCTGACATGGGTGGGCGTAAAACTGAAGGCCTAACAGCTTGCAACTCCATCCCAAGAAACACAATCTTCTCCGACACCGCGCTATGAATTGCAGTATTCACCTTATCAACACGTAAACCTAAACCAAGTTCCAAACTCTTGACAACTGCCATCCTCAACTCCATGGCCAACATCTTCGACCCTGATGTGGCAATAAGTATCTCATCCAAGTACCTCAACGCATATACTTTCATAGGCTTGTAGAATACATCAGAATCCAAACCTGAACCAATAATCTTCGGATCCAATTCCCGATTCTCTCGATTCTCCCGCAATCGCATCTCTTGAATCTCTTTATCAAAGCCATCAAAGTAAACATTCATCAAAATAGAACACAAGCCACATTCCTGAGGAAGCCCCCTTCCCAGCCAATCCCCACCCAATTCAATCACCAAAGCCTTGCACTGAAACAACCTCTTTATCAAATCAATGAAAACGACATCCTTCACTTTGCGTTCAATAACAGAACACAGCTTCTCCACATGGAAATGTTCAAACCCGTGAGGCTTAAACCTCACGGTGAACCACCAACTAGGGTTCTCGACGGAGTTTTTCAAGTACCTTATGGCGGTGTGTCGTCCCATTCCGACGCGGCCACCGTAGCAAAACGTGGCGAAGCGTTCGTCGTACACGATTTCCAACACCATCCGAATGGCCTCAACCACAACCTTGAGCTTCAAATTGGGTAAAACCAAAGGCAAAGAAGAAGCGGTTTTACTGGAGGGCGTTAGTGTGACGCAACACGCTTCCACGTCGAAACGGTTTTCGCGGAGCTCCCGGGACGTGGTCTCGATGCTGAAGCGGCCCTGGAGCGAGGCCGGGCGTAAGGGAGCGGCTGCGAGGTTTTGGCATGCGGTGAAGAGGACGAGGGGTGAAGCGACGACGTTTTGGATGAGGTTGGTGAAGCTTCCATGGGCGTACTGGTTGAGAACGAGGGTCTTGAGTTGGGATTTGGTGAGAGGTTCCCATTGGAGTTGGAGCGCTAATGTTGAGAAAAGTTTGGATTTTGGAGAAGAGTGAGGAGAGAACGGAAACCCTTGCGCGTTGATGCAGGTGATGATGATTCTTCTTATGCGCAACAGTGCCACCATGGAAGACACTGAGAGACAGAAACAGAGACCAAATTTTCTTTCTTTGAGTAAGAATTACAAAATACACTTTGTTCTAGAAATAAGAGACATACATTGCATATTTTCACCTTTATTTTATCTTTGAAGAAATGAATCTTATCGAAGTTGAGTATTCTCTTTTATTTCAAAAAACAAAGCCCCAGTTGTAATTAAAAAAAAAAAAACATTATTGTACGAAGAAGAAAAACAAGAATTATTGGTTAAATTTCACATAAATTTAATTCGTGGACAACTCGACATATTAACTTATAACTTGCATAGACAACTCGACATGGTGCGCGATGCTATGTTTCGTTATGGAAACTTATAAAAATTACTAAATCAAGTAGAATAAGGGACACGAAAATTCAAATAAAAACTTTAAAACCTAAAAGGATTAAACCAAAAATTGCTAAATTCATAAGAGAATGTATAGGAAACCATTAAAAAACTATATTCTTAATACTTTTGATTTTGTATAAGTTGAAACACTTTTTATAAGTATAAACAGCAGTGTTATTTATTCAACAACTGTCCTGTATTTTTCTGTTCTGTTTTCCACTTTCTCAACCTTTCTTTCTCTTCTTCAATTCATTTCAGACCACTTTTTTTTTTTTTTTTTTTTTTTTTTTTTTTTTTTTTTTTTTCTTTTTTTTTTTTTTTTTCATTTCTTTTTTTTTTTTTTTTTTCTCTTTTCTCATATTTTCATTTTCAGCTCAGCTTTTCCTTCGATGCCTTATTATCGTATTCATCAATTGTTCAAAAATAAACCCCCACACTTAAGCTTTTCACCATTTCCCAGAACAATTCCAAAGCGGCTCAATACTTTAAGGTTAGGTTCATCTTGGTTTTATGGCTTGTAATGAGCTAATAAATCATCCAAGAAAAGGCTAATATGGCTCAAATGGAGTTCAAGTGTAAAACAGTTCAGAATAAGCTTATTTGGCTAAGTGACTGAAAATTCAAGATGGCCTAAATCATATCAAGAGTGCATATGAAATAAGCAGTTTCAAAAAGAGTCAATGCAAGTTCTGGAATGCGAGCAACATACGTGAATCACACATGTGAAAAACAAGCTTAAATCTCACACGGTTTAAAATCTGTCAAATCTTATTTTTCATGAAAAGCTACCTAACTCTTTTAAATAAACAAGTTTCATCGATTTAGAAATTCTCAACTGAAATTGGTAAATCAAAAATCATTCACATGAAAACAGCTAATACAGTAAAATAGCACTAACAGTTTAGGCAACAAAACAGCAAAAACTGAAATCATTTTAAAGTATCAATACTACAATCTGAAATCATCAAGCCTCAAGCGCCAAAAACTGTTCCTAAAGTCTTCACTTCAGCAACAATTGTTCATACTAAAACAGCAGAGCATGGTAAAGACAGCAATAAAAGCTAAAACAACAAATTCAAACTGAAAACAGCAAAACAACAAACAGAATGAACTAAAATGAAAAACAGAAAATCAGTGAAAACAAAGTTGCAAAACTGAAACAGCAAATTGAAACGAAACCTCCCCCACACGTAAGCCAAACATTGTCCTCAGTAAGAGTAAAAACAAAACCAAAAAAGAAGGTACACTGGTCTAGTGAACAGTGTTGATTAAATTCAGCTGCTCTTCCTCTTCCAACACAGGTTTCCTGAATGCTGTTTCATCTGACTCCAAGAATGTCTCCTCAGTTTTTCATCTTTATTTGCAACTGCACTATGAGGAGTAACATTGGTGGCATTTGGATGAAAACAGAAAGTTTGTGAAAACTACAGCTATGGCAAAGATAGCAACAAAATAGACCAAACAGCAACATAGCTGGACCAGAAAAAACAGCAAAGTAAAACAACTATAAAAGCTAAATCAGAATTTCAGTAAAACAGTTCAAAACAGAAAAAATGGTATAAACTCTAAACTAATAGAACCGAAAACAAAAACTATAAAATGCAATGAATTGCACTCCTAAACAAGAAAACTCTAGAACCCTTCTCTTCATTTTTGTTCATGTGGTGATTGGTGTTGGTTGCAGGTACAACCAATCTTTATCGATATCACGCAACGGAAATGAAAAGGCATTCATTTTCACCAATTCTTCAGGCACATCTGCTGGTCTCATGGTTGAACAAACCATATACAATTTCATTAAATGCTTATGAGGGTCCTCTCCTGCTGGACCTTGGTACCTTGGCAGCAACTGATTCAATCCAGATTTCAACGCATAACTAGCTGCTCCTTCAGGTAGATTTGGTATCTGAACGCATAGAGATTGGTATCCAATATCAGGGTTGGCTAATTCTTTCATGGTTCTTTCTCTGTTAAGTGACATTTCTTCTATTTGTTCAGTTTCAGGTTGGCATGTTAGAACTGGTCCAGTGGTAGTATGATCGCCTAATTGTTCTTTTTGTAGCTTCTTCAATGTCCTCCACAATTCAAAGTAAACAGTGGCCCTGGTCTTGACCTGGTCATAAACCATCAAAATATAGAAAGCAACAAACCAAAATTCTGCAGAGAATTTGGACAGCAACCAAGACAGTATAGTACTGAAACAGCAGCAGCAGTTTCAAAAAATAATTTACTAACCCATATACTGACTTATACAAAAATGAAAAATAAAATTAATTAATTAACTTAATAGCAGGTGCCAATTTGTTAAATCTATTTAGTAACGTCAAAGTTTGTCAAAAAATTCTAAGTTTCCCCCTAATGTATTATAGAGCCAACATAGGTATCTATCCAAGGAACACACTTAGTTGAATTCATTGAGTGATTTCTTTCTCAACAAACTAAAAATTGGGGGATTCGAATATAGAAACAGAATTGAAAACAGTAAAACAAAGCAAACTGAATTACTATTAAACTGAACAGCACAGAAATGTAAAACAAACTGCAAATTGAATTAAAGCAAACGAAACTGGAATGCTTGACTAAAACTAAACAGTAAAGTAAATTTGAAAGTAAAAATGAACACAAAGCAGTAAAGACAATGAAGTGAAGAAAACTCAAATTGAAATCTGGAACTTACCTGAATTGAAACTGAAAGTAATCAGCAGAAATAGTAAACTAGATCACTGAATAAAACTAACCTAAGTACTAAACTGAGAATAAAATCTGTAAAAAGAATTGAAAGAAGCAATTCGCATGATAGCAATAAACTAAAACTGGAATTGAAAACTGAACTAGAATTGAATTGGTTAAAACTGAATTGAATCTATAACTGAACCGGAGTTGAACGTAACAGCAGTAAAACAAAGTAGAAGTAACAAATCTGAATTATGATCGATCATTCTTCATTCTTGATCGCAAGGAATTCAAATCTGAAACTCCTTTTAGTGAAGAACATAAAATCTAATCGGTACCAATGAAATGTAATAGAGTACAAAGTAAAAGGGAACTAAAATCAATCGGTAAAATGGCATGGGAGTTGAGAATTGACTTGAAAACAGTAAATGGATAATGTAAAACAGTGCAGAAACGCGGGAAACATAAAGACATTGCTGAAATGTAAATTTGGATTGAATGAAAACAGAGCGGTAGAGGAAATTGAAAATAGAACAAAAATGCATGCAATGTAGAACTGGAATTAAAGGATAGAAAGAACCATCCACATTGAAGAGAAAACCCACAGAATAAGAAGCTCCAAATGTCAGAAACTAGAAAAACTAAACTGAAAAATAAATTGTTGATTCGTGTCCTATGTATGATCTGAACTATGTTTATAGAAAGTAAAAGTAGAAGAGTAGTTTCACGAATAAATTTCCTAAGTAAGCTATCTGAACTAACTAATTTGAATATCCAAGGAAATTACAAATTTTCCCAACATAAAATCTAAAACAATGCTGAAACAGTGCTGCCTCTATTCTGCTGCAACTTTTCAGAAACAACTGCAATCAGCTCTGTCATTCAAAATTCACGTTCTTGTAATCTGACTAAAATTCCAACCCTACAAATTTCAACTCAATCCAATTTCTGTTAAAAAAGTTATAACCAAAATGGTCAGCAGTGGTCACTGCTGCAGAATGCATTTTTTTCAGAATTAAAATACCATGTTAACACATTTAGAAAAAAAGAATTTTATCTAAGAAAAATCAAATATAATCTAAAACAAGAAAATAAGAACAAAAGAAATCCCAAAAAGCTACTATTATTCTAGGAAAGTACTAACAAATAGAGACTCATCATGAAGCACCTCGAATCCTCTCTGAAACTATTGTAATGGTAATGTTGAAACTGATATTCATATTATTCAATGTCATTCCTCTCGTATTAAAAGCTAATGCCTTGGCGCATTCTACTCCTAACATGTGATACATCAGTGAACAAAATAAATATACGTACTTTGGAGGAGGAACGGATTCAATGAATTCTTTTTCAAATAATTTTTTTTCGAAAAGATTCACGTAATTTCTCTTAATTTTCATGTGTTGAATGACTAACTTCAATTTTTCAAGAAAAAAATAAATAAAAGAAACTAGTTAACAATTGAATCTGTTTCCCTTTAAAGCCTTGTTGGATGCAAATAATCTTTGCAAAGAAAAGTGAGGCGAATTAATTTATTACTAAGGAAAACACCGGATGTGCACTTATGTGGGATTCACTATATGTTCACTTTTGACGGCTTGTTTAATATCTTTTGTTAGTAGCTATAGACTTACGTTTTCCTTTAAAGTCTATCGTATAATATCCCAGGTTTGATGCAAAATAGCTCTCTTTCAGTATTTGGGTTGTAATTTGTTAATCTTGGTTGATAATTTTCCCTATTTTTGAAAAAAAAAAACACAACACCCCATCGATCATGCAATGCTAAAGTAAGAAGAAACAGTTGCGCAGAAAAATAAACGAGAAGCAATCAAGTAATAAACGAGAAGTCAAGCATCAATCCAGGTTCCGCTGAAATTTATTGTGTGATGAAATTTCGACTTTATTAAGGATATGAAATGTATATCAATAATCACACAAACCACTGATAAAAATAGAATATATGAAACTTCAGAGGGAAAGTATCATTCAAGCTTGAACCATCATGTACAAAACATAATTGCAGTAAAATTGAATCAGACCAACTTCACAACGAAATTAAAACTACAGAATAATTCATGGTAAAATAAACTAACGTCAACAGTTTACTATACAATATAGTTGCTAGATGTATCATCTTGGTCATATGCAAAAGTGTTCTGTGAAAAACATTTTCCCTGAACAAGTTATGCTACATAGTAGAGATACATCGTCAAATTAGGAGCACAAAATGCAGTTGCGAATGAATGTGATGTGTATCTGATCTAAGTTGGGTGGGTTGAGTCTGAGTCAGAATTCAAGCTTCTTGCACAACCTCGGATCGATGTTCCTAGGTGGAGCCGCTGGTTTCTTAGGTGCACCTGGACAAGTGTCGGCAATTACAGTGATGCGAGTCGCAGAAGGAGGTGTTTCACAATAGTATGACAGTTGAGCAAGAACCTCCTCAGCCTGCTTTGAAAAAATCACTTGCAAAAGATTCTCGTACACGGACTCAACCATGTCCTCATCTGAAAGAGTGTCACTATCAACCTGAGAAACATCAAAGGAGGGCTGAAAATTAAGTCTGCGGGCAACGGAGTTCCTGTAGTCATCAAGATACTTGTTGCTGTTGGGTGCACGCGCCATGTCATCAGGACCAGGTGCAAAGGGGTCAAAAACACCCTCCTCAGGAGTTCGGGGGCTATCAATACTACCATTGCCATTGTCATTTTCATCACTATTATCAACAGAGCCACCACATCTGACCGAATCGCAATGAATGCAGGCACGTTTGAGTTGTTTCCTGAGCACTGAGAGAGTGAGAGGGTATTGGGATTGAAAATCTCCATTCTCGGCGAGAGCCTGAGGAGTTATCGGAACCGCACAATCGGTGGCAGCCTTCGGAATTGGAGTAGTAATAGCATCTTTCATGGAATCTTTGCACAGATCCACGGAAGCCATGAGCTACAGTAAATTACAAAATGGGTTTAGACACACCATTTTACACCAAACAACCACACAAAATCTACGTTCACTCACAGAACAAAAACTACAGAAACCCTAATTTACTTCACCAGCCACGACACAGGAAAGAAATCTATCACATGATTTCTATAAAATGGATCTTCTTCTGAAGGAGGAGTGACAGTAGAGTTTGAAGGCACTACATTTAGGGCTTAGGGTTGGCAACGGTTTATGAGATCAGAAATGAAGTAGGGATTTAAGGAAAGAGAAAAGGAGAGTACCTGAGTGAGTTGGAAGTTGAAAGATACCTCTTCTCTCTTCTCTGCAGCTGCTGATACCCACGATGTCTTCTGAGTGCCAAATAGCGCCAATCTCTCACTCCCTGCTTTTATACACCTTCAATCACACGTGTCCTCCTTCTATTCGCTATACGCTCACCAACTTTTTACTTCTTTTCCGTTCTTTTTTGCATCTACTTTATTTATGTTTTTTTTTTTTTTTTTTACTTTTACAAATAAGAACTTCATTTTATACTCTCATTTTTATAACTTATTTTATAAGTTAATTTTCATTAATGAAAGAAATGATTTTTATAGATGTTGTTTAAGAAAAAAATGTTCCTAAACATATCAAATATCAAGGATTGCGAGTCTGTTGAATTTATTTAGTGCTAAGAATGGTTAGAATTAGTAAAGCTATTACTTTCGGGGTTTGAATTGTGGCTTTAATTATCAATTAGTATTAAACAAGGAAAATTTTCAATGAATTACCATATATCATTATGATAAACATATGGTCGCTTAATTCTTTGTCTGACTAGTTACAAACTAAAACCGAAGGCATTTGAAACATGCAATGCAAAAGCAGCAATGTAAATTTGAAATAAGCAGATAATTATTAATGTTATTAATTTGTGTTGGGACTATAAAATGATGATACTTATTTATTTTTAGTTTAATAAATTAGCCTATAGTGATATTAGTAAGATAAATTATCTTAACATTGTCAACAGAAATGATGATGTTGAATAAATATTAAAATAGTTCGATATGACCTCACTTGATAATAGCCAAATCATAGATGACAAAAAATTCACATATGAAGATATGTATGAAAATATTATTAATAAGCACATATGTTTAATTATCCACTTATTCATAAAATATGATATCATGATATCCAATTAATTATTTAAAAAATTAACTTTACTTACATTAATACCTCAATATAACTTCATTTTTCTTTTTTAAAAAATTTAGAGTACAATTTTGTTTAAATTATATTTAAAATTAATATTTTTATCTAAATACATATCAAAAAGACTTACTTTAAATTATTTGAACTTTTATATATATATATATATATATATATATATATATATATATATATATAATATTCACAAATACAAAAACGATCTATAATTTTTTTTAGTGACCTATAAATAGTAAGTCATATATCAACTCAATTATTATCTCTAATTACAACAAAACATCAAAAATACAAAAAGAGAACTTCGAAATATAAAAGGAATTGAACATGTGTAACCATGTATTAAAACAAGTGAAAGAATCATAATTTTGAATTTGAACAAATAAAATTTGTTGACCAACCAAGAAAAGAATACAATAAGAAAAATTCCTCCAAAATATAAAATTCCCATAAGGGAAAGTTACTTTTCCCTTACAAACTAATATATAGAACTTCAAACACTTTATTTGTCTTTCCTTCTTTCATCATTTTTATCAAACTTTTTACCCTTCGTCGACTTGCTCTTGATATAAGAAGTTATGTTGGCCTTTTTTCTACCTTTTCTTTCGAATTTGATTCATATCTTTGATTTCTAAATGCACATGAGCATTGGACATTGAATGCTTCTTCTTGCAACCTATAAAATTCCTACCACCTCGTTATAACATCTTGTATAACAAGAATGGTAGAGTTTCACATTTAGCTTTTATACTAAAAAAAATTATCCTACAAGAACACATTATCTTTGATATTACCAATCAATAGTTACAACACAACTATTTTACAAGAAAGTTAAGAAAAAATGACATAGAAATATGACAGATTCAAAAGTGAGATTCGGGAATTTTGTGAACCAGATTATGTTAAAGAAAATAACAAAATCAAGAACAATGATGACTACAACCCAAAAATCATGCAGCATTACACCAATACGGTATCCAATTTTCAAATGTTGTATAAGAACAGTTGACAAGTGTGTAGCTTTGACTGAGATATAAAACAATAAGTTCAAATCAAGTTTATGGCTATGAAAATGATTTTCAATATAATCTCAATATAGTATAACAAAACAAATTACATGCTTAATAAGCTTGATCTTATTTTTATCATATAAAAAACAAAGTATATAACATAAAATAATGTTTTGGTTTGTAGATATTTTGTAGAGTCAGGTAAACTTCAATAATTACCAATTTCTCAATAAGACAAAACAAATATATGGGTATTTTACATGTAAATGCCTAGAAAATTCTTAATCCTGGAAATAAGAGAACTCATACAACCTTTTACAGTAATTATTTCTTGTGTGATAAATAGTAGTTACCTGTTAGGAACAAGGCAATAAAGGAAAGAATAAAGGAGAGAAAAATAGACACAGAGAATTTAACGTGGTTCGGCTACAATGTGTATGCCTACGTCCACGACTACACTAGGAAGTATTTGTATTTTGG
>Ga0214543_1009371_pt1 | contig 15262 bp, 6 predicted proteins | sample CNSS2metaG_FD_160094 | JGI IMG/M metagenome (GOLD analysis project Ga0214543, IMG submission 160094) | Root nodule microbial communities from cowpea collected in UCLA plant growth center, Los Angeles, California, USA - CNSS2 | ecosystem: Host-associated > Plants > Roots > Nodule | place: USA... | reverse complement strand
GTTCACATGAAATTTTATTTGGTATTCTAATATAAAATGTAAACAATTATAATTTATTTTAAGGTATTTGGCATCGAAGAAAATTCTCCTAATATTGAATATTTCATAATATTATGTTTTCTTTACCATAATTTTTTTTCTTTTATAAAAATTAATATTGAAGTAGTTAGAACACGGGTACGGATATGGGTACGAGGTTATACCCGTTACCCGGTGGTGATGGGGATGGGAAAAAAGTTTGATACCCGTTGGGTTTGGGTATGGGAATGGGGATGAATTTTTTATGCGGGGATGGGTATGGGATAGCGAAACCCGTCCCCGCCCCGCCCCGTTGCCATCCCTACTCATTACCACCCATATAGACACCTCTCATCTTCATCTTTATCTCTATTGGAAAAAACAAACACAAAAATATTAGAAAAGGAAGCAAAAAAAAAAAAGAAAAGAGAAAAGGTGAAGAGATATTGAAGATTTTTTAAGGTACATCACTCTCAATTCCTTCATCTCTTGATTTAGTTTTTTTCAATTTTCATTATTTTTTTTAATCATAAAAAATATTTTTTCCCTTTCTTTAGTGTATGCCCGGTCGCTCGCGTCGCATGACATCCAATTTAGACTTTTGTTTTTTCTAAAAAATATATATAGATGATCTAAAAATAAAAATGGCTTTTTTTGTTTACTCTTTTATATCTATTTGGTTGTCCACGTCGCAATGACATCCACAATTACTTTAAAATAACTTTAAAAAATATTAAAAATTTATAAATGATTTAAAAAATAAAAATAAAAGATTATAAAAAAAGAATTTATTTCAAGTGTCTGTCTAGTTGCTCGCATCGCATGACACCAATTTTAAAATAATGCTAAAATTTAAATAAAATGGTTTTCAAAATTATAAAACAAATTAAATCATTTTTCAAATAATTTTCCAAATATTTTTTCATAAAGAACTACGCAACCCTGATTCTCCATTGTAAATGGAGATAGGTAGAGCAAGGATTAATCCTAGTCGGGCCTAAAAAATAATTTTTTTTCTTTTGTACATCCTTTTATTTTATTTTTTGGGAAAAATAAATATTTTGAAAATCATATCATTTTGCACATTTAATTAAAGGTACCGTCTTAGGACGGACGTTGTGGGGGTGCTAATACCTTCCCCATGCTTAACCGACTCCCGGACCCAAAATCTGGTTTTTGCGCAGACCTTGTTTTATCTTTTTTGGTTTTTTTTTGTAGTTTTCCATAATAAACTATGGTGGCGACTCCAAACTCTATTTTTTTTTTTCAAATTTTTATTTTTGGTTCGTCGTCCCGGTTTCGATTGCGACAATGGTCTAAATGAAAAAACTTAAGTCAAAGATAATGACTAATAGGCAATATTCTTGACATATTTTCAAGTTTAACAATCCAATAAAAACTAATTTAAAGAATATTTTTTTTCTATTTTTTCCAATAGATATTAAGGTAACTAACTATTTATAAATAATTCAGAACCATTAATGCTGCTTATCCAACAATCTCCAACACAAACCTTCACCGATTACTAACATCATGGAAATGTTGTTGCTAGCAAAAATTAAGCATTTTAACAACTGAATACAACCAGAGATGCAGTCAAAATTAAGATATATCACAATTCGAGTAGTAAAATTTTGAAGTCCTATTACAAAAACATGGTGAACATAAACCATCAAGAAAAAAATTGAAACAGAGAAAGTTGTATCACAATGACATTGTCGATGAAGTTAATAATTGATCTAGAATGAGTTCAAATCAAACTAAATAATAAAATAACGATTAACAACTCTAATAAAACTTATAATTTACTATAATGACTCAAACCTAACAGCCCTCTAAAAAAACTTGTGATAAACATACCTTCTGTTGATCTCTCCCGAAAACTGCTTATGATGGCTAGCTTTGTCTTGCATCAAGAACTGCAAGGAAAAAATAACTAAAGCTCTTTAGTTAGCCACCAATATTTGATAAAATACGCATTAAAGAAGTTAAGAATGTGTTTGTGCTTCATTCTTAATCATGATAAGTTTATCATTTATTGGTATTATTATTACCTTGACAACCAACGTCTAAACCCCAACATACTTAATTATCTATAACACAACCTTTCATCGGTTACCAACAATACAACTGCAAGTAGTTAACACCTGGAATTTGCTATGAAAACATATTGGAAATAATTTGTTAAATAGCTCAATTTAATTTCTAGTTGCAACTTTCTAAAACGTCTACATTCTACAAATTATCAACATATTGAACAGAGAAACAAGATAAAAAAAGTAGAGTAAAACAACTTTATGAAATTCAACTACAGAAGTGTAAGACCCATGAAATTTAATCAAATAAATAAATAAATAAATAATAAATGCAGAAAGTGGGAGCCTTAATGGCATTTAATACTAACATGTATAATGTGGAAAAGTACTAGCTTAAATGGTTAAAAGTACTTGATTGTGTGAGAGGACTTGGGTTGAAGTCCTATGTATGTCGTTTATGTGCTATTTAATTTATTATTATTTTTAATAATATACTTGATTATGATGAGTGATAATTTAATCCTATATTTATAAGAATTATCACGAAACATGAATTGGTTAAATGGTTGTGAATTTATTTGACATTGTTATGATTATGGGTTCGAATCATGTAAACTCTCTTTTTGCTAAAATTCTTTTTGGCATAACCGTGAAAGAGTAGAAACCCTAGTCATCTAAGAAGGCACAAGCTGAAGGGGATTACGAAACCACCATAGAACCAATATTGAATGATCATTAAGCTAATTTTAATAGAAATTTGTTTAATTATCATTAAGGCTAGTCAAGCAAGATTAAGGCAGCTGAAGGGGATTGCGAAACCACCATAGAACCAATATTGAATGATCATTAAGCTAATTTTAATAGAAATTTGTTTAATTATCATTAAGGCTAGTCAAGCAAGATTAAGGCAGCTGAAGGGGATTGTGAAACCACCATAGAACCAATATTGAATGATCATTAAGCTAATTTTAATGGAAATTCGTTTTATTATCATTAAGGCTAATCAAGCAAGATTAAAGTGATCAATTAAGGGTGAGAGAAAGGTTTGTTGGGGCTGTCATTGGTGTATTCGTATAGCAAAGTGGTTTTAGAGTAAACACTATATTAGTGAGTGAGATAAGGAGCTGAAAGGAAAGGAAAGCAAGGGAAGCCATTGTTGAGCAAAGAAAGAACTCTAGAATTCTTGAAGTGTAGCAAGGAATCCAAGTTAGGGGAGCTGAAACCGTACCTTTTAATTCGTATTGTTAATTGCATGAAAAGTATGATAAAATGAATGTGTAAACTTTGTCTATTTTGTGTAATTTTGTGTTTTCTGGAATTTTTCAGAAACCGCCTGGCAGGTGATGAACCACCGCCAGGCGACTCATCCTTTTTCTAGGTTATTTTTGGGTTCCAAAGATGGAACCGCCTGGCGGCACGAGCTTGCCGCCATGCGACACGTGGTTGCGCACCCAGTTTCTGGGTTTTTAGCATGAACTATCTAGCGGTGAGGAACACCCGCTAGGCGACGCGACTTGTTTCGCGTATTTTTTTATTTTTGTACACTTCTGGGTGGTTGATAAATGGGAAAACGAATATTTTCTGTTAGCTAAGCATATGATATTGATAATTGTTGAAAAATGTCTTGATTATGAGTAGGACAAGGGATTTGAGATGATTATGGTGTAATTCCAAATTAGGGTTTGAATAATTGGGAAATTTTTGGGTTTTGGAATAAATTACAATGGGAATTGAAATAGAAGTAATTAGTTCTATGATAATTAAGACATGTGTGCCATTAATCGAATTAAGATTGGATGAATTGGTGAAAAGATAGTGATGGTGACCTTGAGTTGTAGGTGTAGAAATTCTAGGTTCTTTTTCAGAAAGGCATGCACCGCCTGGCGGCACGAGTTCTGCCGTCAGGCGCCATCGTAGTGCAGACAGGTATTGCGTGATCACGAGGTGTAATGTGGAGTTGGAGAAATCTGTGGATAAATTTGATCATGAGAGAAGATTTGGGAATCTGTAGATCGAGTTAGTGGCTTAATATGTAGGGATTAATAGAGAGAAATGATGCAACGTGTGGTTAGATAAGAGAAAAAGGCTAGAATATAATAATTAAGTAGAATAATGTAACTAGGAAATGACTTAGAGGGAATTGGCTTAGGTTACTCCGTAGGAGAGGACTGGTTTGGAAATGAAACGAAATGGAGTTATAGCAAAAACATTATGGTAAAGTATAATTAGTGGCAAGGTGACAGGGGTAGGGATTCTCAATTGCTGGAATTATACAACCATTGGTAGTCCTAGTTTATGAAAAATCTGAAGGTAAGTTGTAACCCAAAGAGTAATGATATGATTATTATATGTAGTGAGTACAAGAGCTAAGGTAGTGCAATACAAATCATGGTGAGCTGGGAAAGTACCTGATTGTGCTTAAGGTTAGGGGTGATGAATTGGATAGTGTGGAACTTGGTTAAGAGTGTGTCAAACTAGTAAATCATGCGTTACTGGTGCAACGCCTGACGGTAGGTTTGGAATCGCCAGGCGATAGTTGTAGTTTCAGAGAGCAACATAGAGGTAAGGCGCTTGGCGGCAATGGTTGATCCGCCAAGCAATAGCTGTAAGGGAGTGGACTACAAGGCACTTGGCGCCTGGCAGCACGTGTCCCCCACCAAGCGGTCTGGAAGCCTGTTGCGCCTGGCGACTCGTATGCAGCGTTAGGCGATATTGATGAAGAAAAAGTGCTTTGCTTGATTTGGATGTGTGTTGTTTACAAGGTTTTGATGATATCTCGAAGGTCGGCTTGGTGGTGTTCCTTGAGTTATGGCTCAGAACATATCCCTTGAGTTGTGGCTCGAAATAGGGGTTAAGCACGTTGCATTCCTTGAGTTGTAGCTCGAAATGACATCTCTTGAGTTGTGGCTCGGGATGACGGATGAACACGAGGAACTCTTGAGTTGTGGCTCGGGTTGGCGAGTATTGCCAATGTAAGTGTGCACGTTATGGCGTGTACGGATGGGTCCAGTTAGATTGCTCTCCTCAGTATTAAGCTGACGATTTTGGTAGTCTTGGGACGTTACGAATGTTATTCGTATTTGGAACTCCACTTGGCGTTACAAAATGTGGTCCGTAGTATGGTTTCCTACACGTGCTCTGCCAGTTGTGGCTGGTAGGTGTGACAACAAGACATCTTGAGATACTCATTAGAAGACATAGAACATGATTGACATGGTGGTGGTCATGTGGTATGGAACCAAAGGATGAAATTCTTTTTGTGTGATTGTGATATATATGTCTGTATATGTGATTATTTTAATTGTTAGCTCACCCTATCTGCTTGTGTTTGGTGATGATCGTGTACGCGATACACGAGAGCAGATGATGTTGTAAGTGGATTTGGTGAGGCATAGAGTCGGAGCGGGGCTAGTTAGGAGAGGATTTTCTCAAAGTTTTATTATTTTATGTATTTTAAGGATTATATAAACATTTGGATTATTGAACATGGTTTCTATATTTGAATTTTATAAATTATGAATTTGAGATATTTCACAATGAAATAAATTTTTAAATTTCTCGCATTTTTGGGAAATGATGTTTTAATAAATGACGCTTATATATTATTTCTCTGTTATTATTTAAATTTGTAATATCTGGTCGGGATGTTACAAGAAGCACCTTCATCTTCAAATAATGATCTTCCTCAATAGAATACTCGTATGTTTCCAACAAATAATATTAATTGTTGCATTTTCAACTAAGAAAAGTTTATATAGAAACAAAAGATAAAATGTTACTTAATTTCATTTATTTCATGAAACTAAATACTAAAAATGTCAAATCTATAATTATTACGGTAGCTATATCAGACCTCGTAACTGTGTGAAAAACAAAGACTCCAATTTCCTACACAGGTTTAAAGAATGAATCTCACATCCTAAAATTAAGTATTTCATTCAAGCAAAAGGGGTTTACAAGAGAAATTTCAGTATTTCAAAACCTTCGGTTCATTTAAGCATGAGCCTAGTGTCAAGATAAATTAATTGTTTATCTAACTTGCGAGTTTAACTCAATAAAGTTCAGAATAACACTGATTTAGAGAGTACATGTATAGAAAATAGTTTGCCTTTCATTTGTTGGCCTCATCTGAGAATAGAATATCGAAATACATAATTATGGACTATAATTAAGATTCAGATCAAATTACCAAATCTACACTATAAAGTCTAACAATACATCTCTGATGTAAAAGTTAAGTTCATTATGATCACATTTTTCACATTTCTTGTTGATTTGTGAAGAAATAATACATATTTTTAGAGAAGAAACAATAACATTTTACCAGTGGTTGAATATCACTAAATAACTTAGTTGAAAACATAAAATCAAAGGTGATAAGTGATCTAAAAAGTATATATCAAAGACAATGCTTAAACTAAAAAGAAAGATGGAGCTCGTTGAAATAAAGATACTAATTGAAAATGAGTTACTAAATAAAAATGATCTTTTGTCCACTTTTTGAAATAAAGATAAGGTTTTCATTGAAAAAAGTTTATACAACATTCAACTTTGAAGAAAGTAACACATCTTTGGATAGAGCAAGTGATTGTACTAACCTACATTCCATGCCAACTTTACCCAGATTCCATGTTAAATGTAAAATGAAAAACCGAAAAACATAAACAAAAAACTAACTACAAAACAAACAATTCTAGAATCCAAATAGCTCCTAAAAATTTAAATGCGTACAAAATTTTAAATAAGTAAACAAAATTTTAAATACAATGAAAATATTAAATGATCTAAAGATAGGTAATAAATACAAAGAAATATAAATATTACCATATGTTTAAGTCATCAGTTCTTAGAGCTTGGAGTGAACACAAATATCATTTCATAGGTAGCCTGAAAAAACAGGAAGACAAAAGAGAGAAGTTATGGAAGACTCCTCAAGTTGTTCATAAACAAACTATGATTGAACCATACCAATAACATAGGTGAAAGAGAACATTGATATTAACAGAAACATTAATATTAACAAAATTTATTTATTCATCAATTTTAAATATTCAACTTGACAGGTTAATCATTATTGTTGACTAATTAAGAAATGGAAGTAGATACCACAAAGAGATGGAAGAAAACTAAAAAACTAGTAGGATCTCCTAGTAGCCACAAAGAGATTTCCCAGTAGTTAATCTTTGCAAATGTAAATTGCTTGCCTGATTTGATAAACACTTGAGATAAAAATAAAATTAACATTATTTACAAAATTGTACTCACCAAAGCGTTATACAAAAAAAAATACTACTTTCATTCCACAAATATAATAAAAACATTGCATCCATGGCACAAATTACAAAATATCACATTTTTTAAGAGATGAAACAACGAAATTTAGATATTTAGGGAGTATGAAAATTTGGGAGCTCATTGTGCCTTAGAGTTGGACTTAATCTTGATGCCACGATGGTTGGAAACAAAAGACTTCTCCTTAACTTCCTTCTTTTATGCCCCTATAACAACTTCAAATATTGATGGCAATTCATTGATTAGGTCGAAAAGTCGTTTCTTGTCAACTATATCAAAATCGAATTTGGCTCCAAAATAAGATTCGACATGTAAAAGTTTATTCAATGAGCAACACTAATTACAAATACAAAGCATATATGATTAATGAAAACAAAATTAGGTCATTACTAATGCATAGTAGAATATTAATGAAACAAAAATAGGCCAATACTGATACCATAGTTCCTAATCCCTAAAGCTTGGACACAAATCTCATCTCATAATGCTCATAAGTAACTTGAACAACTAAATAAAAATGAATAGAAAAAAGAAAATAAAAAAATAACAAAATACAAAATGTACGCCTTTCAGTATACTAGACAAACCTATGACAAAACCAATAGATTTAAATAACTAAAACATTCAACCTACCCTTAATCAAACAAACGGGAACGTGAGCAGTAGATTGAACCCAAACCATCAATCCATTGCATTTATCAGAAGCTAATAGAAAAAAAAGAACACGTAAATAAAGCTCTCCATTCAACATCAGAAACTCAGATTTCAATTTCAAACTAATTAGTAGCCTTACCATCAATTAAATCAAACATACATTCAGTAAATTTCTAGGATCTCATTCCAAACATCTCGAAACATTCAACTCTTCAATTACATAAACCCATAAGCCTCAATAAATTCAAATTTAGCACCCAAAATACCCAAGAATTAAACAAAATCATCAATTTTCACTAAATATCACCAGTGCAGTAAGGGCTTTTGGCCCCGGTCGTTTTTGATATTCTACCCCGGTTCTAGAACCGAGGCATATTAGGGTGAGGCCAAAAGGGATGGCTTTTGGCATCGGGTGTGAACCGAAGCCATAGAGCTACTCTTCTACCTCGTTTCTACTGTGAACCGAAGCCATTGTGTCAATGGTGGCTCAGCCGCGTCCGCAATGAAGGCGTTCTCGTCGTGGTAACGTGTTCGTGGCGGTGCTCGTGGCTCGCGCGCAACAACGATTGTCAATGGTGGTTTGTGAATCTGCAGGGGTCGCGACAATGTTTGCAGATCTAGTTTTTTGATTTGCAGGTTTCGCAATCACAGATCTGGTAGAGGTGGTCGCAGATCTGTCTTGAACTTCGGTCAATATCCCTATGGTGGATATGTTCCAATCCGTCCACCATTAATGCGAAAACTAATTCCCAAGGAAGAGGATCCCGAGTACTCAAATTTCGTCATGGATCCACAGAGATACTTCTTATCAGCACTACCAAGTTTATTTCAGGCATCAAGGTTCATGGCTGTGATTGACATTGGTTCTGCACACTCACCAGACGAAGAATATATAGGAGAGAGAAACGATTTGTCCTCTTGGTTAGGAGAACCTGAGATCATTGATGCATTCAATCAATTTTCAATGGAGATGAAAGGTATTGAGATTGAGATCATAAGAAGAAACGTCGATCCAAAACTTAGAAACAGATGTGGTGAAAGTTGTTTGAGGGAAGAGAGAGAGGAAAGAGTTGCAGATTCATGGCGTCAAGAAGTAGAAGGGTTCGCGAAATTGAAACCCTAAATAAACCCTATGGCTTCGGTTCCTCTAACAACTGAAGCCATATACCCCTTTTTGGCACCGGGTCTTGTTGGACCGAGGCCAAACACCTAACGACTACTTCACTTTTTTAAAAATGCAGTCCCTTTTTGGCTTCGGGTCTTGTTGGACCGAGGCCTATAGCACTCTTTGGCACCGGTTTTGCGCGAACCGAGGCCTATAGCTATCTTTGGCTTCGGGTGTTAGCTGAACTGAGGCATAAAACTTGGTTGGAATTGCAAAAATGTCACCGCGCCATTATATGCTTCAGTTCCTGGCCAACCGAGGCATATAAGGCGAGGTAAAAAGGAAATTTTGCACTAGTGTATATTATAAAACCCAAAACACTTACCCTTAAACTTCAAACAAATACCAATGTAACATAAACAACACTTGCAAAAAGCATTAGCACATACAGAAAAATGAAACAAAATCACATTTTTGGAAAAAAGTTATAGCTAGTGTTGGACCTTTTTCAACAAAGTCCTATAACAAAAAGAGAAAGAGAAAAACCACAAGCAAAATGTAGAAGTAGAATCCACAAAGCTCTACACGGATATAAATTCACACACATACGAACCAAAATGAACAATAAAAATTACAACCATAATTAAATAGAGCTAAAAAAAACGTACATTTTTACTAAGGAAATATTGTCTCTATTTTTTATTAAGAAAATTGTAGAACAAAAATATAAACACCAACTAATAATACAAAATAAAAAAGGGTTTTAGAGAAGCCAACTTAATAAACAATTTTTTGTAGCCAAAAGCTCCTTCCTTTCGTGCCTTCAATCATGCTCTCATGCTCTTATCTCTTCCGGCACCTCAAATCCTCAATATTTTTCATAAACCTCAAAAAATAATTAGGCTTTCATAGTGATTCATCAGAAAAAAAAAACTTGCTGGATCCATAAACTTCAAAAATGGAAAAACTAATGGTACGCACCAACTTGATAGTTGATGGTCTTCTTGGCATTAATTAGGGCATCATAGTAGTTTTGAAGGGAATCAAAACCATGATAAAACCTTACACCATCAAAGGAGAAGTACCCAAGTTCAACAAAAAACAAAAAAAAGACACAAAACATCTAACAAAATCATACAACATAATAAGAATAAAAATTATCGATCAAGGCCAAACAGAAAACAAACACAAATGAAGGATTGTGCTCCTTGGGTTTTAGAAAGATAAAGAAAGGAGAAAAGAGCACTCATATGGGAAGACTGTTTTGGATTTCAAATACGGAACCATGTAAAAGAGAGTCGAGAAACATTCTCAACTACACTTTTTGCCGTTGGTGATTATGTGCTACAAAGACCAATTTGCCAGTCAGTCTCCAAAACAAAGACAGGGATTGGTAAACACAACAATAATGAAATGACAAAAAAAAATCACATTTTAGGATAGCTGCCATGATTTTAAATATGAGTATTTGAATAATATCCCTATTAATTTATTTTCTTAGTATTTCCGTAGATTATGATGATGGGTCATGTTATATATTTATAGGTTTAGAACATGTTGTGGGGACATACGGAAGAAATAAGACTGCTGAAGGGTGGTCCAAAAACTACTATAATTAAATGATAAATTAATATGTACTGAAGAATGGTTGCTCCAACATATATGTGATAAATAACATATTACTCGACATGACCATTTTGATTTTGCTAGTATATAAGCATCAACGAAGGAAAATTATAGTTGAAAATAACAGAGATATATCCATCAATAATTAAGATATGATCGATTACATTAAGTTATTCATAAAATTTCTAAGAAAATAAGGACAAATAAATAAACAAAATGAATTTTTCTATAGTTAAAATTAATTTATTCATAAACTAATTTATCCAAACTTTTTATATGATTTTTAGTTTTTTTTTTAAGTTTTTGGTTTCTCACAATGTAAAAAGACTTTATTGAGAGACGAAATCATTTTGTAAACATTAAAAAAAAAAAAAGCTTTGCAATATGTATCTTTTGGATGATATATAATTTCATAACAATATGACAGAGTTAGTTGCAACATAGTGCGATGCATGAGTAGCATTCATGGCGCTATAATGAAACAGGTGAGTTTGCTTACCAACTTAAAACACAGAAATGGTAATATGGTTCTATTATTTAAGACAAGCTTAACTTTTTTGTGTCTTTTACACTGGGATAGTTAACAAAAGAGGAAAGGGACAACAGAACTTTTCTGTTTTCAATTTAGATTGTTAATATTTAAATACATAAAGGAGATACATGTAAAGTTTTACATAACTTGTTCATTAGAAGGACCAATAAATAAATTAATAATAAAGGAGAAGATAGTAATTTAAATCCTGAACCCTATAAATTACGATAACAGATAAAAGATTTTGTTCTTGACAAGAATTACATGTTTCTATGTCCTAAATTCACAGAGAGATATCATAGAATAATAATGAGTATAAGAACCTCTTATCTTGAATTCATTTATTTGGATCTCAAAGCATTAAAAACCATCTCTAAAAAAAATAATAAAAAGAAGGCAAGAGTCACCCATCTGTTCTTGAATCTTTAAAACACCATAAGACAATTTATCATAAAGAAAGGTAGATGTACTCTCTTTTCAATATACATGAAAATAATGTAATTCCATGTTTGTGTTTAAAATAGAATTTTTGTTATCCACAAAGATACTTTTCAATAATAAATCTGTCAATAATCGGTAGTTTATAATGTTTATCAACAAAATATTTTTGTTACTAAAATTTGTTGATAATTTATAAATATTTATTATTCACGGATGTTTTTGTTAGTAACTCTATTGTAAAATGAATATTAAAGTTTTTTTTTTTAATTTTGATCATGATAAAATTCGTCGGTAGCAAATCCATTAATAAAATGGTGTCAATTTTCATAACATATTTGATGAAATATTTATTATAAATAAGAGATAAGTGAGAGGAAAAGAATAAAGTTAGGAGGAGGAGAAAAAAGGAAGTGACAATGACAGTTGTAGTCAGAGAGACAGACGACAACGATAACAACACAGGAAGAAGAGAGGTGGAGGAGAAAAAAAGAAGAGGAAGAAAGAAGAAAAAAAAAAGAAAAAAGAAAAAGAAAATTAAATCATGGTAATTATTAAAACCATTGATAATTATTTATTAACTGATTTTTTTATATGTCAACAAAATTTATCCACGAGTATTTTATTTTGATAAATTTTGATAGTTACGTACTAATGTATTTTAATAGTTGATAAATCTGTTTATTTTTTTAGTGTGATGTCTTATTATAATATATATATCCAAGAATTTGTAGGGATAGATCTAATACTTCACACGATCAGGAATTTGAATCGCGATATGAAGATTTTGCTAATGCATATCGTGGTTGTAACTTGATAAGCACTTAAAATTGTGAGAAATTGAAGTTTATAATGCATATAATTGATGGGCACTTTACATAATTTAGCGTTAATATCCGCAGCTTTAGCTGAATAAGCTAGAATGCAGATTCTGGTAATTGAAAAAGGTGCAGTTTAGTCTGTTTGAAAAAGCCTCGAGATTCCTTGAGTTGTTTTAGGGTACAACTAGCTAGCCAAATTCAACAGTACCTAAATATGGAATATGAAAGAGAGTACGTAACAGTGGTTAATCAATTAGTTACTATTTACTTCACCTTTCTTTCATTCAAATGGAACAATTCTCACTACTGCTACCATCTTTGCCAGTTGCCATTCCTTATCTATTTTTCAAGGGTAGCATGGTGCCTCTGATATTATATACCATCTTCATTCAACCCTTTTACCTAACGTATTAACTAACACCATACTTGTTAATTAATGTGACAATATTTTTTAAAACTTTTGTATGGTATTGTTTATTATATTAGAACCTTTTGTGTTCATGCAAAATAATACAGTTTTAACCTATAATATTAACACTTGTCTAAGTGCTTACAACAAAATTATGTACGCGTGTTCATAATTTTTTTTTGACCTCATTTTAACAAGTTGAGTCTGAGAGAGAAGAGAGAAAGTTGGAATAAGTTTATAGAGAAGGCGTACACACGTAGATGTTAAAAAACATACATGTTCTAATTCGAAGTAAAAATAGCATCCCATAAAACTAAGAACCATAACACACACTGGTTACACACACCTCACAGAACAATTATTTTGTTCAGGAAATAAAACAAAAGAAAGACAGTTATAGGCTATATATAATAGCAGCTGAAAGTAACAAACAGGAAGAAGGAGTGTGGGCTCAAGGGAGAGGAATGCCGGGCCCTTCACCTTCGGCAGGGCCTCCGAGACCGCCAAGCCCACCAGACCCACCGGGCCCGCCGAATCCTCCAAATCCTCCGATCCCAGAAGGCCCACCCATGCTACCGTCAAAGCCCGAGCCAATTCCTGCGAAGGGAAGCCCATTGTTGCCGACTCCTGAAAAACCGTAGCCGAGGAAGTTCTTCTGGTCCCCGAAAGCAGCGTCGCTGGGAATGGTTCTGGCACTTGCAACCACTGCAAGAGCAAGAAGCACCAAGATGCACCACTTAGTCATGTCTCTCTTCTTTTCTTGTCTCAACACAACACAACACAACAACACTTGCTTTTCTCACTGTCTTGTTTTTTCTTTGTGATAAAACACTGCTTGGGATTCTCCTTTTTATATTGGAAAAAGTGACAACCATGCAGTGTGGGACAGTTGAGTGTGTAGTAAATGACACTTTAATGCCATTGCAAACTCTTGCTGTCTCTCACCTAGCAAGTTAGTTATGCCCATTACTATCACTGTTCTTTGTTTTTCATGCAATCCATGAATAACAAATATTAACCTCAACATATAATTCCTAAGTAATTCTTCTTATTACTACGAATCATGGAGATAAGTCTTCTTTAATTCTGAGTATAAGTTGTTAACGGAGATTCCTTTGTTAAAATTTAATAGCAACAAAGTGATTATATTGTAAAACAATTCTGTAATTATCTTTTAGAGGTTTAAAATAAAGCAAGAGCAAATTTATGTGACTCATTTCTTTAATCAAGGTTTTCAAAAGTAAACAAATATTATATGTATGAGCATTATTTTCATGTACTAATGAAAATTAAATTCCTGTTGAAATAAACATTAAAATATTTCATTGTCATTATTGAATTGACCTTTATTTTTTTATTAGATTTTATTTTATTGTTTGTTACACTTTCTTTCATTCAAATTAAAAATATAATTATTAGTTGTGGAAAATATTCAAAATTAATATTTATTTATGTTTTAATAAATTTCAATATTTATTTGCACGTAAAACACTGCTATACAAATTTATTCGCAAATGGATCAATGGAAAACATGATAACACCAAAAACATTGGAGTATCTTAGGACTTGATCGTCATTAATATTGGGTCTTGAGTCCAGACACATCATGCCGAAAAAAAAGGGTGTTGCTTCCTGCATCTCCCTATTTTTCTTTCTGTACCTCCATAAAAGTGGTATTTCCAAAATTATCTCCAGTTAAAAATAAAATAAATTTTTCTGCACCTCTTAATTTTATTTTTATTTTTTCATTAAATGTCTCAAAAAATAATTTTCAATCTGTAAAATGTCTTTCAAAAAACTTCACTACAAGAAAGTTACGTATTAGCGTATTAGCGAGGGAATAATCCCAAGCAAATCCCTCGCAAAACGATTTAGCGAAGGATTAGCGAGAAATTAGCGAAGACATTATGGCGTAGCTAAAATATAGGTAGCTAAGTAGCTAGAGAACCACTTTGTCGCTAATCCCTAGCTAATCCTTAGCTAATCCCTAGCAAACTAGTTGTAGCTAATCCCTAACTAATGAAAGTGGTTGTAGCTACTCCCTAGCAAATCGGTTGTAGCTAATCCCTATCTAATCCCTAGCAAATAGGTTGTAGCTAATCCCTAACAAATAGGTTGTAGCTAATCCCTAGCAAAAAAGTTGTAGCTAATCCTTAGCTAATCCCTAGCAAACTGCTTGTAGCTAATCCCTAGCAAACTGCTTGTAGCTAATCCCTCGCGAATTGAATAATTTATCTCTAGCTAATCCCTAGCAAAATCATAGCAAATTGCATCATTCCAAAATATTCCATACTTTTTTACCTGTACCTTATGAAATGCATTTTAACATAA
>Ga0214543_1009369_pt1 | contig 15264 bp, 8 predicted proteins | sample CNSS2metaG_FD_160094 | JGI IMG/M metagenome (GOLD analysis project Ga0214543, IMG submission 160094) | Root nodule microbial communities from cowpea collected in UCLA plant growth center, Los Angeles, California, USA - CNSS2 | ecosystem: Host-associated > Plants > Roots > Nodule | place: USA... | reverse complement strand
TTATTATTATTTTTTTTGTTTGGTATTTATTAATTGAATACAAATAAATTTTTCCTTAAGTAAATGGTACGTTAGACAAGTAAAGAACATCTAGTAGCACCGAATTCTAGTTGGGGTGTTACATTAGGAGCCAACCCTTTGGAATCTGCTCCAAGTCTAAAACTTACGTAATCGCCTGGCAAAACTTCTCGCGCCACTAAGCACCAACCCTTTGGAATTGGGTTTAGCCTAATTTCACAACTTATGTTTGGTGAGTCACGCTGCACCGCCAAGCGATAACTCTCGGGTTTTGCCCATAGCCCTTTTTCATGGCCTCTAGCCTAGCGAACCACCCACGTGGCGCCAGACGCCACACTATTACTGGTTCTTTTTTGGCAATCTGAGTTAGGTCCTAAGGGACCTAATCCTCCCACAGACCATTTCTAGAACATAAGTTCATGTTTATACACTCATCAATGTTCAACAACATGCCACATAAATATCCACCAGACACACCAATGCCTCTCTGATACGTGTATGTCAACACATGAAAATCATGTCCTTGCTTTCATACATCCTAGAGAATCACAGAAATTCACATAAAACCATCAAAACAAAGTGTTATACCCAAGACACAATGCTGCACAACCAAACAATATACAAAATCAGGAAAAACACATAATCATTACCCAAAATATCCTACGATAATAAAACAATAATAATGATAATAATAAAAATAACAACAAAATTAATAATGATAATAAAAACATAAATAAAATAAAAAATCATAATAATAACAATAATAAAAATAATATAATAAGAATAAGAATAATAATAGTAATAGTAATAATAATAAGAATATAATAATAATAATAATAATGATAATAATAAAATAACAAGAATAAGAATAAGAATAATAATAAGTAATAATAATATAATAAATAATAATAATAATAATAGTAAAATAAAATAAGAATAAGAATAATAGATATAATAATAAAAATAACAATAATAAAACAAAAGGAATAATAATAATAATAATAATAATAATAATAATAATAATAATAACAATAATAAATGTGTCGGATTTAGAAGAAAAACTCTAAACATCATGGCAAGTCAAAATAAGAAGAATCATAATAATCACAGTAGTGATAGAGTCACATAGAGAACTCAATACAACGAAAACCACAAGCACACACATACTCTCTCTAAAACCACATACAACAAACATCAAGAGGTTAAACGATAAAAGAATTTGGTTTAAGAGAAGGCTGTCATGCATCAATATATAACACCATTGCACATAATATCATAAAAATAGGAAATGACAGCTCCCTAAACATGGATTCCAGTGCATGTTATTGGTATATACCAAAAGGACCTACATCTTCCTAATTCCACTCTTATTCTCACTTTCCAACCCCAATTTTAATTGCATTAATGGATAAAACGAAATTACATTAATGGATAAACACACAACCACACAACTACCAAGCCAATGCATAACCAATCAACCAATTCATGTTTCATGATAATTTATATGCATCTAGTATAATATTATTACGCCCCATGGTCTAACATGTTATTAAAATAATTAAATAATTAAATAATTAAATTAGCACACTAATGTCATACATAAGACTTGAACTCAAGTCCTTCCATAAGGAGACAAGTACTCTCAACCACTTAAGCTAGTACTATTCATTATCTTCTCTCTTCACATTAATTAGCTTAGATGTTCCCACCCACGTATTTATTAAATAAATATTTATTTATTTATTTAATTTTCTCGGGTCTTATAATTACCATTGTTGGACTTACTAGTCGGTATGAAATTAGAGTTAACTCACTTGTTATGTGTTCATGCTTTCATTTTTAATACTCCAACTACTTTACCACCTCCTTGTTTCCATCACCATCATATTCCTTTAATTAAGGGTGCAATGCCAATTAAAGTGAAAACATATTGTTATCCACATAGTCAAAAGACCAAAATTGAAAAATTACTGGTTGATATGCTTCAAGAAGGGATTATTCAACCCAGCAAGAGCCCTTTTTCATCACCTATAACACTAGTCAAGAAGAAGGATTGATCTAGGCATGTTTTTGCATATTATAGAGCACTTAATGTTATAACTATCAAGAATAGTTTTCCAATTCCCATTGTGAACGAATTAATAAATGAATTATTTGGTGCTTATTTTTTTCTACAGACTTGATGTAACATCTTGGTAGGATATTACTTAAATAAAATAATAAAAAAAATAAACAGTTTATTGGAATAAATACCTCATTCATTAACCAACCATTTCCCAAAAACGCGAGAAATTTTTAAACTTTAAAACATAAGAATCGCGATATAAGGTCAAAACATACATAAGTAGTCTTTACAATTCAAAACCAAAAGCAGTAAAAACCAATAATTAGATTACATGAAAATCTAATAAAATAAGTCTTTATAAATCCCCATGTAATTTGTTCCCACTCTCTGCTACTAAGCATCTCTTGGCTTACCTGTAACATCATATGCTCCCGAAAAACAAGTTACCCGATCATCGCCACACACAAACAAATAGTGTGAGTTATACACATAGATAAAATAAATATGAAATAAACTCACCCAAGCATTTATAATTATTTATCCTTTTATAATAACCACCCACTTTTCCACACTCATAATCATCATAAGTTTATGCATGTACTCCTGATTATAGGACTTTCATGTGCTTCCACGACCCTCCTCCCTCGTGGTACAACCCACAAGTCTATCCTGCTCGTAGTCTTGCTTCACGGACTCCCTCACACGTCATCCAAACTCCTCGCTCGGACTTGGACACGCATACCCGCCTTTCCTACTATGATCTCCCTCGCTCATAGCATTCTCAAGTTTGAGCATGAAATGAACTCCCTCGCTCAGTACCTCTCATGAACAAAATCGTTCACGTTCCGCATGTGGTCTACCCATCACGAACTCCTCGCTCGCGACTCAAACCAAGCACATCCCAGATTTTATGGACTTAGTCCTTCAAGCCCAACATCACAATCATATGCACATTATTCATGAAATTTCTGGATAACATAGCAAGCCACAACTTAATCAAGCATCATGAGCACGAATCTTCACTATTCTCGCTTAGGCTAGAAGCCTTCGCCCAAGCAAGTATGTCCATCTCGCTCAAGCTAGGCTCCCTCGCCTGAGCGAGTGAGTTTCAGTGGTTCTCCACGAGCTCTCACTTAGGCGAGACCTTCTCGCCTGAGCGAGGCCCTCTTTCGCCCAAGCAACCAATCCCTCGCCTGGATGAGGATTCAAATAGAAGACGTGCCAAGTTTCCTCGCGGGCTCGCCTAGGCGAGCCATTCTCGCCTGAGCGAGATAACGTGTCGCTCAACACCAAAGTTGGTCACCTGAACGAGATGCTCGAACCAAAACTAGGGATGAGTTTCTGTTATCTTTGCTTAGGCGTGAGTGACTCGCTTGAGTGAAAATAGTAGAGTTTCTTCCCTGTTCACGCATGCAAACAACTAAAACCATACCAAAACATAACTCAATCATTACCAAGCAGTCTATAATGGCAAGCAAACCTCTTAGGCCTAATTTAAACTCAGAAAGTACGCAAAAATCACAGAACACTAGAATCCCTAGCCTTCCCATATTGGTTTACACACCCAACAACTTAGGAACACAATCATATAGTAGAGCACAAGGGTTTCATACATTTTTGAACATGATCATACAGAGAATCATTACACCAATCATACATCAGCCCACAAAAAGTACAAAGAGGAATTCAGCTTCCCCTAACCTGGAATCCTTGCTTAAAATTTGGGAAATTGAGTGTTCCTTTGATCAATAAGGACTTGCCTCAAGCTTTCTCCCAATTCAACCTCTTGTTGCACTTAAATCTCACCATACACTCTCCAATTTCGTTCTGAATTTCCTCTTTAAATAACTTCAGCCCTTAACCAACCCTTCTTTCACCCCTAATTTGCCTCTTTAATCTTGCTTTAATTAGGGTTAATTGGCTTAAACGAAAATAGTTAAATGTTGGGGGTAATGGCCATTCGATGGATCTTAATGTACTGTTTTTCTAGCTCTTTTGGCTGCCCCTTGGCCATCTAGGTTTTTCCTTGCCTTTTCACATTCATGCCCAAATGTAATTTTGGCAAAAATAATGTTTAATTCATGTCTATCAAGGTTTGAACACACAATCATTCAATCATCAAGCCAATGTGTGACCATTATGCCAAATTCATATTTCTTACTAATTCATACAATCCTAAGCTTAAGTGATCACTCATCATGATCTATCATAATATTAAAACAATATAAATAAAAACACATAAATGGCATACTTAGGACTCAAACCCAAGTTCTCTCACACAATCAAGTACTCTCAACCACTTGAGCTAGTACTTTCCCATGTCATACCAATTAACATTTAATGTCATCAAGGTTCCCACTACCCGCATTTATTAATTAATTAATTATTTAATTAATTAAATTTAACGGGTCTTACACTTGATTTTAGGTTTGAGTATCATCAAGTGCTGTTGGCACTAAAGGACCGCTACAAACTGGCTTTCTAAACACATCATGGATATTTTCGAATGGCTTGTCATGCCACCCCCCCTCCTTTTGTGTTGAATTGCATCTGGAAAATGAACTTTGAATGAAAGGTTTGGTCACTAGGAAACGACCTTGGTGTAACTTTTGAGTATTACATTTAACTGTTCTATTTGGTCGGGTACGACCTCGTTCACACCCTCATTCTAATGGTCAAACAAAAGGGTTGAACAAGACCTTCACTAGTGCAGGAAGGAGATTTGGCTGTGGTTATTTTTGTCATTCTGCCTCGATTCTAGAAACGAGACATATTAGGGCGAGGCAAAAAATGGTTAGTTTTTGGCCTAGGGTGTCAAACCGAAGTAGAAATTCTATATTCTATCCTAGTTCTTATGAGAACCAAAGCCATATAATCCAAAATTACACATTCAATTGTAAAATGTCATTGGCTTTTGGCTTCAGTTCATGTATAACCAAAGCCATATGGACTGCTTTTTGGCTTCGATTGTGGTTTGAACTGAGGTCATATGTCCCTTTCTACTTCGGTTGGTGTAGCAACAGAGGCCATATGTACTGTTTTTTCTTTTAAAATAAATTTTCTATTTTTTTCTATTCCTACACGTTTTAACCTACATATTTTCAACAAACCAGACTAGAACATAAACAAGACAATACTTTAAGGTTTGGCAAGTTGATTATAGAGTTAAGCTTCTTAAAACTGCTCAAATTCATCCAGTCTTTCATATTTCATTGCTTAAGAAATTCATCGGGCGCCCCTCCCAACAATACATGTCGCTACTTTTGAGTACAATGGAACTAGGACCCTCAATTGCACGATTGCAAGTTTTCTTTTGCTTAGTTCTTTTCTAAATCATGCCACTATCATTCCAAGTTGTACGCTACTAAATGAGAGATTATTGTTCATTTCCTTCTTTTCTATTTCTATAATGTGTATCAACTTGTTGTGAATATGGATACAATATTTTTAAATAAATAATAGCCCTTGTCAATTTTAAAAGTTTTCTATTCACTCTTCAAATTCTCAGACCATTAGATTGTATTCTTATGAGAAGATGGATTTGTTAGAAACTATGAGGATGGATTTAGATGGATTTGAGTGGACAAATATGTGTGTTTCTTTGAATGGATTTAGAGGGTAAAGTGAATGGATTTGAAGATGGATCTTGTGAGTGATTTGAGTTATGTGATAGATTAAAAAAAATTAATAGATAAAATTTGAACATTACTAAAATACCCTTGATGGTAAAAATAAAATTAAATGATTATTATATGAGTTAAAAATATTAAAATTTAACAATATTTTAATTATTATTAATTATTATATACATATAATAATAATAATAATTTTATTATTATTATTATATATAGTATTATTTTTTAACAGTATTTTACTTATTATTAATTATTATACATATTTATATATTTTATTATTATTATTATTAATTATTATATACATATACTATTAATATTAATAATTATTATATATAAATATATTAATCATTATACTTTTAATAGTATATATATATATATATATATATATATATATAATATAAAGAGATATGAAAGTAAAATTGTAACACTCCATTTAAATAATAACCTTAATTTAAATGAAATGACACACAGATAAAACACACATATGCTCACATTAATAAAATGATGATCATCACAAAAGAGAAAACCACACACACGGAACATATAACAAACATAGGGTAACCTATAGTAGAAATTGATTTATCATGCCATTACATACAATTTCATAACTCAATATGCATATGTCATCCAAACATGTTATGACTCACAAATAATACACTAAGACTCAAGACACGACTCATCCAGATACATATAATTAGTCGGATTTAGCGGATGCTTGCGCTTGTGGTGGTCTTAAATACTCTACCGAGCAACTCTACCAAGCTAAATGTTCCAGTGTCTCATCCCCCCCACACAAGGTTAGCCCTTAAAGTTTTTCAAGCCTCCTACTACTCCCACCACTCAAGTCAGTACGCTCTATGTGAGACTAACTGACTCTTAGAGTGTTAGGATGCGATCCTTACCTTGAATCCTTACTAAATTATATAAATGAGGCACCACCATGAACTCCTACTAACAAGGGTCATGGAATTATGTCATGACCAACTAAGGCACCACCATGAGATCTCACCTAGAGATTCATAGAATTACGCCCTAACCAATGAGGCACCACCATGAAACTATCGTGGAATTACGCCTTAAACATACCAACAACATGTTCCATTCATCAATATAACATTCATGCTCATACCAATTCCATGTCAATTTTATAACCAACCATTCCATACTCAGTTCATGCCAAAATCATGTTAACTCATCATTCCAACCAATACAATCAGATCTTACATGCATATTCATATATTTCATACTTAAAATAGGGTAATTCCAACACAAGTTTACAATTAACAACCAAAAGCATGGAAAGAACAATGATGGAGGGAATTCCTGCACCAGTCGCTCAAGCCACAGACCCTCGCTTAGGCGAAAGAGGTCTTTCGCTCAAGCTACAGATTCTCGCTTAGGCGAGACTACCAACAGAGAGCCCTGCAAGACTCACGAGTCCTCACTTAGGCGAGCCCTCCTCGCCTGAGCGAGGTCACCCCTCGCCCAAAGGTGAGGTTCCTTGTCTAGGCTAAAACTGCAACAACATGCCTCAAGCCCTCATGCGTTCTTGCTTAGGCGAGCCCCTCTCGCCTGAGCAAGATAGTTCCTTGCTCAAAACGAGAGCTCTCCGCTTGAGCGAGAGCTCGAGTGCGAACCTAGCCCTGTTTCTGCAAGTCTCGCCTAGGCGAGACAGGTTCGCTTGGGCAAAAACATCGGGTCTCGCGACTGTTCTCCCTGCAACAGCCATACATACATATCCAACCAGTATAACCAGGCATCCCATGCATTCATAGTAGCACACAAGCTGAAGGATCGTGAAATAATAGCAAGACAAGCAACAATCGCATTAAACAAACAATCTCTAGCTTCCCTTACCTAGAAAGAGCTAGCAAATACTTTGACACTGAACAGTGGAGCACAACAACTCTAAGAATGGATTATTGAGCTGAAAAAATATAGCGGAAACAGTTTTAAAACAGGCTTATTACGAAACCCTAGTTGGAAATACGAAGATATGATTAGATAGGAGAGTTATGAGTTAGAGAGTAACTTACGTGGAGCAGAAAAACGAGTTTGAGCTACTTGGCTAAGATTGGGACTAAACCCTAGTAGAGAAGCGTTGCAGTTCTAAGAGAAGGGGAGGCTGTTTTCTGAAAGTGGAAAGAATGAGTAGGGTTATGGCAGATTAGGATCCTTGGTTCTTTTTGGACCAGCCCTTTAAAATAAAGGCAGAAATGTAAGTGGACCTTAAAAAATGATTATAAACTTTCTCAAATTTTTGAAAAACTGAGAGGATAGGTTTTGAGAGAAAATTTGTAAATCCGTCTTCACTTCTCCGTTTAAATCATCTAATGAGAATATAAAACATTTTCCATATCTGTCTGCTCAAATCAATGTATGGTTACCATATATTCAAGCCGTTAAACTCTCAAGCTTGTATGCTTTGTGAATTACAATTCTTTTCTTGTTTGAATATATTTTGATTCACATTTTTCGTATATTAATTAAAAAATAAAACTGTTAATATGTACAATAAAATTTGGCTTTAATTCCAAACCTTAAAGTGAAATTTGGTTTTGATCTAACTATTGTTATTTCCATGCGAGAGTAACCATCTCAAACACATTCAGTTCATCTTGTTCCGCTAGTTACTATAACTGCGACAGCGGCTACCATTACCGAAGCGGTTCTAAATGCCGCAACGGTTGCATGCGGTAATGATTAAAAAGAATTATTCTTTAATAAAGTTTTGTTGATATATTTTTTATAATATATATGTGATAACATTTTAATAAATAAAATAGGGTTTAATGGATTTAAAAAATAGTTTTGTATGAGTTAAAAAACATACTTTTTTTTAAAAAAATTATCATAGTATCTTGGCCACAATTATGAAAGTGGTTGTAAATGCCGCAATGATCACGTATACAATTAAACTTGATTATGACCTAGGCTACATGTGAGTTGCGTTGAAAATAGAGGAAGATGTCTGAAAATAAGGTACAGGAGGGAAAAAAAGGGTTAAGTTAAAGTGAGAAAGAACAGGAAAGAGTTGTGAAGAAATAAAAGATGTGGATGAGAGCATAGATCATCCAATAATAGATGATCCAATAAGGGACCACCTAATACGTGTCATCGGACCAGTCTCTTCTCCTTTCCTGGTGGTCCTCCTTCTCTATTTTCAATCTCTATTTTCAAGAAAAAACAAAAGAAAACAATTATTTTCAAGAAAAAAACAAAACCTTTGCTATTATAAGTTCTATCCACATCTCTACTCTACGATACTCTACTCTATCTAATTTTGCACGTGTATTTGGTGTGGATAATATATTATTATTTTTAATTCATCATCTATTATTATTATTATTATTTTTAAGTCTTTTTTATTTTAACAAATTGAGATATTTACAACTTTCTCAATAAATGATATGATAACATTTTTTTAGTTATTATATATACATATTATGTGAATTTCTAATTCTGATTTTGTAGTAGTATCCAAACATCATTAGGTTTAAATTTTACAAGTTGTAATAAATCACATACAATCGAATTCGATTTATTAGCCTATCTGTTATAGTGACCCCACTAAAATAAGTCTTTGTGTTAAAGTAGTGACATTGGCTCCTATCACTTCATAAGCCTTTGTGTTGAGTGATTGGTTGGTCCAAACTTAAATAAGCCTTTGTCCTAAAGTAGCGATCTCTCCACTCGTACCATTGCGTGCTAAGTAACCACTAAGTTCAAACCTAAATAAAACTTTGTATTAGCACGGTCTCTCAACTGTTACCACTTCATAAATTGGTTAGTCAAAAATTAAATAAGCCTTTATGCTAAATGGCTAATCAACCTTCGTCAAATAAATATTTGTGTTATAAATAGTTCTCGTGCTAGAGTGGTATGTTCACCCCCGATTAGAAGAAAAAAATAGAGCTTTTCTATTAAAAAGTCCTCATGTTATAGGACCTATAAGCTCAAATCCTAATTTTTTTTGGATTCTTAAGGCTAAATTCACCCACGTCTAAAACCAAAGCAAAGTTAATATTTTGTTTTTCTAATGTTATATTGTTATGTTTTTTTAATTACATTATTTAGAAATTCAAAAATAAAACCACATTAAACATTTTTTTTAATTTATTTTCATTATTTATTTCCTACAAACTGCCCCTTCTGTTTTGAAAAAAAAGAAAGAAAGAAAGCTGAGCCAAAACCAACCCGCTACCTCGGTTAAACCTTTAAAATTTGACTTAATGCACATCAAATTTTGACAACGTATTGATAAATAACGTTAGAAAGAAGTTTATTTGTTTAATTTATCTTGAAAATAAGTTTAATTCTCAAGAAAAAAACTCAAAAAAGTTTCAAACTAAATTAAGATAAACCAATATATATATATATATATATATATATATATATATATATATATATATAAAAATATATATATATATATATATATATATTATTCTGAACACAAACTTGAATCAGTATATGTGATATTTTGAGAAAAAAAATTAATATTTATATTTTATTTATGTTTAAATTATTATTCTAGCCAAAAAAGTAAGAGACGAATTAGTAAGAGCATTCAAAGTTGTGTTTTGTCCCTTTTTCTGTCTACAGATCATTCTTTTAACCTTTTCTGGGGTCCTTTTGTCTTCTCCTCATGCCATTATTTCGCACCCTGTCACTTCCAAAAGTCATGCCTCTATTAATGGGCATTAATTCTGCATAATGGCTAGATCCTCTACTGGCGTCCTTTATCTTATCTTATGAAACCACAAAGGGCATCAACCTTTGGACCAACATGGAGATCCATCATTGGCCCAAATGGTGAGTAGGCCATTGGGCCTACACCCACACACCCCCTAAGCCTTAGCTTTAAGAAACATGAGGCTTGATAGTTTGGCCCAGGTCTTGCTAATGTAGATGAGCAGCCATTAGTCCTACCACCACACAGCCCCCAAGCCTTAACTTTAAGAAGCATGAGGCTTGATAGTTCTTTGGACCAGAATGAATTATTGACTCAATCAGCATTGGGCTTATTAACCCAATTGTCTCGTATGTTTTTCGTTTTCGAATCACATCTTGGGAGTCTGGTTGCTTAACTAACAAGTAGATCACCATTTGGAAGACTAATGCTCAACCAAATTAGTTGGCTCTGCTAATGGGCATTAATTCTACATAATGACTAGATCCTTTGTTGGCGTCCTATTGAGTCTTATCTTATGAAATCATAAAGGGAATTGTCTTTAGAAAAACATGGAGACCCATCAATGGTCCAAATGATGGGTTGGCCATTGGGCCTACCACCACAATTATATAACCTTATATTACAATATATTTTATTATATTATTATATTATTTAAATCAATGGACTATTCATTTTAAGGTAGTCCAATAATTGTTATTTTACTTATTATATTTAGTCATTCAAAAATTTATTTATTTTAACAAAATATGTGCATAGCTAGCTCTTGGATAATGCTTCTCACTCACAAGGAGAAACTACACATGATTGTTTTGGGGCAATTGTGGTTTGTGTCTATGCAGTTATAGATGGTGCCATTAAAAGTCTCTGAAATCGAACCCATAAGAGAATTTTCGCTTTTTTGGTCATCACCAAATACCTTTTTTTTAATAGCATCAAACTCAATCCCATCATAACAACATGAACTATCTAAAGGACAAAACAACATGCGATAGCCCTCCAATGTCATAAAGAATGTTCTGAATTTTACCTATTTAAAGGTATGAGGTGAAGCCACAAAGTAGAAAGGGAGAGAACAAGGTCGTAAACCTCATTTGGGAAGGTTTGGAAGGCTTCAATTTGGGTGAACAAACAACGTGGGAAACATCTATTAGAAGACGTGCGAGTATACACTACAAAAAATAGGTATTACCGATGGTAATTAGCGATGGATCCATCTTTCAGTAATTATCGACGGATACATTCGTCGATAATATCATAGTCAAGCGTTGGACTTTTTCGACGAATGTTGCGACAGATATATCTGTCGATAAAATGAATATCATTTTCCAATGCATTCTGCAATTCCAACTTCTCAATCTCAAATAAACAATATACCATTAGACTTGCAATCTCATACAGATATAGAATCAAACATGTCAATCTCGTAATTAATTCTAGCCAAGCAATCCAAACAAATATCTTACAATATATGTCTGTGTATACCACACAAACATCAATTACAATATGTCTGCATATAAAAGTGAAAACAATCCAAACAAACATCAATCACAGTATATGATCTCCAAGTAATGTATTAAGACATAATAAAAAAACACATAATAAGTAACAAAGGTAATAGAAGTCCTAATTAGTTTCGTTAAATGTGTTAGTTTGTGGTAAAAATTTGTCTCGGTTTTCATATTTATACACTTGGTAAATTTCATCTCTTGTTTTAATATGATAAATTTCATAAAAAAATGATGAAACTAAGTAATTAAAATCATCTATCCAAGGTCAATTTTGATCAAAAGTTTACTCTTATTATGGTAACTGATTTGGATTGTGAAAACAAAGAGTAGCAGAACTTTTCCAAGTACAAGGAATGCCAACTTTCATGCCAATTGAGAAAGGAAAAGTGGTTGATAAAGTAGTGGGAGTAAAAAAGGAGGAGCTATGAAGGTTGATTGGGCAACACAAAAAATGAATGTGTGATCATGGAATGGACTAAAATCAACAAGTTTACTTCATATATTTTTACGAGATCTTCTTGCTATTCACAATCTTTTATAGTTATGACCAATGAATATTGAGTGTCATTGTTTAATGTTCTTCTTGCTATTCACAATCTTTTATAGTCATGAACAGTGAATATTGAGTGTCATTGTTTAATGTTCACATCACAATTTAATATTTAGACCTAATTGCAATTTGTAATATGTCGGTGTTGATTTCAAGCCATGAATGAAAAAAGACACAAAAGACAAACACAATTCATGTCAATTTCGTCAAACCAATTGTACCTTCAAACCAATTCAAACCCTAACTCTAAATCAATTAAAGCAAACCAGCAGCATAGAGAGGCAACCACAAAGAGAGGCAGGCTCGACCAAATTCCATCTCCACAAAATGAAGTTACCACTTACCTCAAAGGTCAGTCAATGAACGTGGAAGAGCCCCTCGACAGTTGGTGCGACAACAACCACGACAACGTCCCTCGATGACCAGAAGGTCAACAAATGTGATAAGGACACTCGATGACAAGCTTCCACTATCCACGAAGAAGAATATGCAAGTCACGAACAAGGGCACTCAAGCCACGAACCTCACGAAAAATCATGGTGAGTAGCGGAGATGACATGACACGGTCAAAATGGGTAGTGGCTAGATCATGACAACATCATTACAAGGAATCCGAAATTAGATTTTGGCTTCGTCTGATAAAAAAATTGGGGACAAACTGAAATTGGGGGAGGGAATCTAAATTGCAAATTCTAATTTCATCGAAGACATTATCGACGACTCTGATCAGTCGATAAGTCCATCAATAATTAGGTCAACAATCTCTAACTGATTGAATTTCAACTAATCTTTTAATCTTTTAATCGATTAATTTCACTTAAGTTAAGTGAAATCAACTAATTAATTTAAAAATCAACATGTTGAATTTCGTAACAATTTGACTATAAGAGTTATATTTTTTGAAAGAGATGTAAGAAGACCATTTTTTAGCATGAAATCATTCTAGAAACCTGGGAATGGAGCATTTTTCTTGGTGTTTTAAGCTTGGAGAAGGTGGTTGTGGTAGGCAAGGTTGTGCTACCATTGAGATTTGATCTTTCTCAAGCTCTGTGTGTATGCTTGGGTGTTTTCCAAGTCTGCAAAAGGTGTCTTGTTGTGTTGTTTTGATTCTTGTGTGATTCAAGAGTCTTTTGTGTGTGTGTTTTTGCCTATTTTGAAAGTGTAAGGGTGTAAACTGTGTAAATATTTTGAAATAGTGTTAAGTCAAGCTTGGGTTGCCTTAACATATTTGTATTAGTAAGTATAATTCGAGTGTGAAAAATAGAGGGACACGATGGTTTCGAGTGTCTTGGAGAATGCTGAATGGACCGGTGAAGCAGATGTGAGGCACGACGATGGTGAAAACCTTGGTGCCAACAAGTTTGGTGAACCATGGTGATGCGACAATGCATATAGCTCTTCCTTGCACAAGGTGAGCGTTAAAGGCTTGGAGACTGCAGAATAGAGTGGCGCGACAACATTAGGCGGCAACAGCGGTGGACTGCTTCGAGCCTACAACTTTGGTGAACAACGGTGGTGAGCTTCATTGGGAGAAGCTTCTTTGGTACATGGAGAGGGTGTGAGAGAGAAAAAAGTGTTCTAAAAAGTGAAAAGGGTTTTGCAAGTTAAATAAAAGCTCTATTACATCGATTGCCAATTTAATCGATCTAATATGTAAATATTAGATCTGTTGTCTCTATAACCGATCTAATAAGTACATATTAGATGGGTTGCCAATTTAACCAATCTAACATGTTTTCCTGTATTTACAAAATTATCATCGTGTTTTTTATTATATTGGTTTCGCATCAAACTATTTAATATATTGTTCTAATATGTCTATTTTTCTACTAGTGAACATTCAAAATCTTCATTACTAAGAAAAACTTTTAAAATAAATTATGCATAAATAATCATAAATAACTTATCAGAAATAATTGCTTGTTTCCCAAATTATTAAAAGAGAAATTGAAAGAATTAATACAATGATGAAGTAGTCATGAGTTTACTTAATCATATTCATGTACGAAATCTTAAATACAATTAAAGGAGAAAGTATTGAAAAAAATAAATGACACTATCAAACGATATGTGACAACAACCAAGGTCATGTAGTCGCATGATCCTTTGATAACAACTAATGAACTGCGCTAATCCTTCATGATACGTTTAGGGTGTGTTTCTTTGGAAAGATGGATTTGAGGGAGAGTGTGAAGATGAATTTGTGTGGATTTGAGTGGATGAATATGTGTGTTCTTTTGAGTGGATTTAGAGAGTAAAGTGAGTGGATTTGGAAATGATTTTTATGAAAGTTAGTGAATGATTTAAGTGATGTGATAGATTACAAAAATTATTTTATTAGATAAAATTTAAAATTTACCAAAATACCCTTGATGATAAAAAAATAAAATAATTATTAAATTAGATAAAAACATTAAAATTTAACAATATTTTAATTATTATACATATTTATATATTTTTTATTATTATTAATTATTTTATATATATATATATATATATATATATATATATATCAATAATAATAATTATATATATATATATATTATATTTTAAAAAGATTTCAGTAATTATTAATTATTAGAAACATATTAATTATTAATAACATTTATTTTATATGCATAATTAATTTTTATAATTAAATATATAAATTATTATACTTTTAATAATATTTTAATTATATTAAATATTATTTAATGTTATAATTTATTATCTATATATAATAAATTATAATAATAAATATATATATATATATATATATATATAATAAATAACATAATAATATATATTTTTATGTA
>Ga0214543_1009368_pt1 | contig 15264 bp, 9 predicted proteins | sample CNSS2metaG_FD_160094 | JGI IMG/M metagenome (GOLD analysis project Ga0214543, IMG submission 160094) | Root nodule microbial communities from cowpea collected in UCLA plant growth center, Los Angeles, California, USA - CNSS2 | ecosystem: Host-associated > Plants > Roots > Nodule | place: USA... | reverse complement strand
TATATATATATATATATATATATATATATATATATATATATATATATATATATATATAATGTTACTTTATCTTTGGATGTTACATACTCAATAAATACGGCGATTTTCTGTCGAAACGAAGATCGATTTAATCAATACCTATGAAGACGAGTTTATTTGTCATTCCTACTTTCTCACATTATTTTTTTAAATTTCGAAACAGTTCATTGAAAACATATGTATATTTTTTATTTTATTTATTCTGAATTAGGTAGTTTCAAATAAATTATAAAAATGCCAAAAAAAAAGAGATGAAAATAAATAACGAATAAAAATATTAAAAAATTAACACATGTATGTCTTATAAACAATTCGAGAAACTATTAAAAGAAATCGCACAAAGTAAAACGAATGTGTATTTAAGGATATAATAAGATGAAAAATACCTTAGACATCTAAGAACACTTTTCAAATATCAACATATATACTCAATGGTTGAGAAATAATTGTTTTAGCGAAACAAATGAGTTCTTCAAATGAAACAAAAATTAATAAAAATAAGTAAATAATTTTTTTTATATTACCTAGTAAATGAAATGTTTATGCTATTAAACACTTAAATTGAGAGTATTAAACATACTCATGTGAAAGAAAAATATACAATAAATAAAAATATTAAAAAATAATAGAAATATTCAAATATGAGATATAAATTTTTTTTAATTGACATACATCATTTTAACATAATTACATAAATGTTATGATAAGATGAAAAATATATTGGAGATGCAAATAAGTTTCATGACAAACCAATTAATTAGAAGAAATAAAAAATTGAAAAAAAGAATTATATATATATATATATATATATATATATGATTACTTAATTAATTGTGAATATTTTAATAATTTAAATGATGACAGAAATATGGCGGAGACGGATATTATGGCGGAGATATGTACATCCCCATAACCATCCCCATATCCAATTGAAAAAGTCGGGGATTTCCCATACCCATATCCATACCCAGTCAATGCAGGGATTTTTCGGTCAAAACAGGGACGAATTCGGGCAATTCGCACGGGACAGGTTTATTTGTCGTCTCTACTCTTATATGATAATATTTAGCAACTTATATATTTAGTGAAAAATAAAATAATAATCTCGACTAACATTTAAATGTATGTGGTATATTACCAGTATCTAATACTTTGAAAGATAAATTCTAGATCCTTAAAGATTAAATATTATCATTTACTTAACATGAATTTTAAAGAAAAATAATAATTCAAAATTTTAGAAAGAGTATACATAAATTTTAAGAAAGATTAAAACTCAAACATTTATAGTTATGAAAATTACAATTTACTCATTTTATAAGATTGAAAATTAGCAATTTTAATGTTTAAAAGCGTCGATGATTTCAAACTCTTATACTTGGGAAAAAAAAATATTTAAATTCTACAATTTAAAACAATATATTTTAAAGTTACATATCCAAATAATATATTTAACTATAAAACATTTTATTTTTTTCTATAAAAATGAAGTACTCTCTGAAAAACCGTCTTCCAAACGTAACAACGTAATTTTATTTTTAAATACTCACACCTTTTTAAATACTTATACGTTTTTTCAACCACTTACTCTTTTTCAACACAACTATCAATATTTTTTATACCAAAAACAAGTTTGAAGAGTGGTTTTTTTAGACCGATGGAACATTTATTTTAGAACTAAAATGTTAAAAATTACTTATTTTATATTTTTATGTAAATTATTTCATAAAATAATTCCTCTTATTTTTCTTTTTAAGAATACGCAATTTTCTTAACACCACTAATGACCCAACGAAAGAAAAAAGCACTAATGTTTCATGATAGAATTAACTATTAGCTTCGCAAGAAAGAAGCCTGGGTTAAAAAGATGTTATTGCCGCTACATTGCTTATAGTTAAGAATGAAGAAATTGAAGATTTCTAAATTCGTTTTAGTTACCATGCAGTACCTACAATGAGTCATTGAAGGGTGCACAATTTTTTTACTTCATATTACTTCCTAGCAGCATGATCCAATCCAATCACACAGAGGGGAAGAACTTGTTTAGATTGAAAGGAAGTGAGTAAAACTCTTCACTTCTTGTATCAGTCTTGAACGAGCTGAATCTGTCCCACCAATGCATGCCTCTGTCTTTACGAGTTTGATTGTCTCTGTTGTGCAATGTGGCATCCAAGAACAGTGCCAATGAACCGGCAACAAATGCTTTTGATGAAAATGGGACATTGATCATGTCGTTGAACTGCAAAAAAGGAGATGACTTTAAGTTGGTAAGTACTATGATGTTTGAATAAAAATGCAAACTCAACAGTGAAAAATGAGAGAATGAGAGAAGCTGAATACCCATCTGGCATGGGTGTGCACTGGACCATAGTTCTTAAATGCTGTGTACTCGTTGAAGTATTGTGGTATAGAGAGGCCCATGAAAATAGAGAATCCCAAGATGAATTTAGTTCTGAAGCTGTTTAAATTGCAAAACTGAAGGAAACTGAGGCCTGCAGAACCTGTGTTGAAGGAAAAATATTTGATGATGATGATGATGATAATAGGAATTTGGATTCTCTGTTGGGTTTTTCTGTGTTATTTATCTGATAATAGCAAGTACTTAATGAAAATATGACAGAAAAACCAGATTCTTGAGTTGATCATACATACCCACATAGGCAAAGAAAAGGCAATATAAAGCTGCAACTATTGGTGCTGGGATTGAAGCAAACACAGCTCCAAATTTTCCTGTGCACTCACAAATACATTTAGTACTTACATTGGTTTATCAGGGAGAGAGAACATCAAAATTGCAAGCCTAACTAACCAAGTATGGAGAAAAAGATCATGAATCCTGCTGATATTTGAACAACCCTTCGGCTACCAACTCTTGTCAAAGCTAAGAGTCCAGCATTTTCTCTGGGAAAAAGCCAAGAATAATTCTTATAAGGATTCAGGAATAATATATATTCCTACAGTGAAAATGATACCTCCAGCACATGTAAGTTTGAATAAGAATCTTACACAGAAACTGATGATCCATTCCCTGTTCCGAATATGCCAGATAACAAAATTCCTACCCCCTAATTCATAAGAAGTAGCAACTAGTGATGATGGACAAACAATGAGAAAAAAGGTACATGAAAAATCTAGAGCAAACAGAAAACCAACAAGCCATGATCATGATACATGATAACATTCATTTTAAAACATGATTTTATAATTCATGTATTACATAAAGACAAGCTAACAAATTAGGCCGGGGGAAAATTTGGAATTCATAAACCGTGTTTACCTGCCAACCAACACCACGGCTAAGAACTGACGGTGGCAATGGAGTTGCACTTGCATACCTTGAAACAGCAATAAAAGCACCGGTTGACTGCAGAAAATTGAAATGCATGAGCAACCAACAAACATTATGTAAGTACGCAACATACTGCATAGCATGATTACATTAGTTTATTTTTTTGTTTATGCCAATTTGGATGAAGTGATGGCAAATTTCTTGAAGTAAAGCTCCTAATATCTTTGAATATCTACTTATGTTTTTACAATGTTAAACTGAGGATAGCAGATAGTCTAGAAGTCATTCAATTGTTAATTACAATAACAAAAAATATAAGTAGATTATTGAGAAAATGTGAAGGCATTGCTGTCTCAACATAAGTGCTATGAATATTATAAGATTAATGAGTCAAGTGCAACAGATTGCATGCAAAATAATTGCAGGAAAGTAGGCTAATCAAATCTAAACTACAGGCTTCTGCAGAAGGGTCAAAGTTTAAGATTTCCACTGCACTTGTTCAACAGCAACAAATGTAGTTCACATGCATAAAAATAAACGAACCTCTACTAGTGCAACAAATGAAGCAGCCATCGTAGCAAAAGCTTCCCCAGCATCAAATGTAGGAGCTCCCCATTGGAATGGATATGGGATTCTTATCCTGAATTTTTTATTTTAACAGCACCAAAACTTATGAGTTAGCCAAATTAAATCCATTTTTCCTCGTCATATTTACCCCAATAAGAAAACCTTAAAACAAGTCTCAAGCATTATCAGGGGATCCAAAATATAGAGCTAGATGAAGAAGAAACTGTTTATATTGTTAAAAATCACAACACCCTTACCAAGGTGCACCAGTTATAATGCCAGCACGATCAGTTCTGCAAGTATCCTGAGTTGCCTGTGGTACATGTTTATATGCTCCACCCACAGTTAGAAGATGAGCATAAATCCACACAATTGCTACTGAGAATATAACTGCAAATCGATCACAGATAGGCTTTTGTCCTTTCATCACATGAGGAATGTACTGGACAAAGGAACACCACCACTTTAGAATATAACACTTAAATTAGAGAAAACAAAGTAAAGCAAGAAATACCATAATTTCATCTTTGGTGTGTGTTAAGTACTCAAGGTTTTTTTAAATATGTTCCAAATGATGCAAGCTAATTTAACATCATGACAATTATAGATCACCTGTGAAAATACTAATAAGATTACAATTTCTGGCAGCCCAATCTCCACACATTTTGCAAGCTAGAATTCAAGAAGAAATAACCAAGAAAGTGTAAATCATACCAATTATATAATTCATAGATGAAGGAAAGAAATTAGAAATAGTTCTTGTTGCAAATATCAGTACCACAGGAAAGCCCAACTCATAAAGTCCAAAGCCTGACAGAGTAACCAGGGGAACTGCAGAGAGAGGGCTTAAGAACCTACAAAAGTACAGCAAATTGCTCACCAAAATTATTTGCAGAATGGAAAAATTCCTATCTATCAGTGTAATTGGAATTAATCATGATCACTAACTGGGAGTTATCAAATGAAGGAGGGATTAGTACACTTCTAAAAGAATTAGAGCTAGCCCTGGTCCCATACAAGTAAAATGGAAAAATCTTTTAACATCTGAAAGTATAGTATTGCATGGATAATCTCAAAAAGTTCAATGTGACCACAAGATGGAGGGAAAAACAATTCAAGGATCTAGACAGGAACCAACCTCACTACATTGCGCCAAAGTCCACTGAATCCAACAACAATTTGGAGGGTCGAAGCAACAATAAGCGCACCCTGCGTCCCACGCATTATCCTCTCAAATCTCTGCACATTTATCACTAATCAGATAAACATGGATGATTGATGACACAGCAAAAAGGGCATAACAGTGTACTGAACCAACCTCCTGAGGATTCAGAATGTCACTGTAGCGATTAGCCAAAATTATTGAAATGGTAGTAGGCACAAAGGTGTAGGATCCTCCAATAACTACAGGTAGACGAGTCCCAAACAGTGTTTGGAACAATGTGTTCACGCCAGCTACAAACAACAGAGTCTGGATCATTTTTGCTTTGTCTTCCTGTTGAAGCACAATTGAGAACTTAGTTAGACTCAGCAACCACACAACATCATTCAAAACCATTTACTTTTTACTCTTTCTTTCTTGTCAAGACTTACGTTTCCTCCTCCCATCTGAGTAACTAGAGAGCTTGGTATCAGAACAGTTGTGCCAAGCATCACCAGATAATGTTGAAAACCAAGCAGAATCGCCTCCGCTTCATTAACATCAAAATTAATCATCTCAATGACAATGAAGGCACACTCCATATCCCAGGAAACAAAAAGGTTTTAAAAAGTGTTTTTCCAAAATAATAAAATAAAAAGCCCCACCATCAACCTCATTAGCAATGTCCCCCCATAAAAAAATGAAGAAAAAAAAAAGATCAAGTTTTTACAAAACAAAAACAAAAAGGGTCAAAGAAACAGTGAACTCACGCCAAGGAGGAGGACTAGTGATGCAGTAAGAAACATTTGGAAGTTGATCTTTCACAGGGTGTGGCTGAAGCTCTTCCGGTTTGGGTGGTGGTGCAACTCCTGCCATGCTACTGCTGGAAAAAAAATTCACAACCAAAAGGAATAAAAAAAAGGCTCTAACAAAGTAACAAACTATACCAGTTAGCAGAAAACCAGAACTTTTTTCTCCCACAGACACACATATGCAAGATAATAAATGCTAATGGTGTGGAAAACAAGATGAACACTTTCCTCTAGGGAGTGGGGGAAATGCAGGAAAGGACAATGAACAAGTTCAGCGGTGACAGACACACCTTGTCAGAAACGTTATGCAATGCAGAAAATGCAGGGAGATTTCTTGGCCCAACAAATGCAGAATGTGGAAAAAAGCAAAATGAGTCAGACTCCTCCTTCACCCCTCCTAAAGCAACAACAACCAAAACCAAATTGCTCTCTCACCAAGTGACCATTGCTTTATATTTGTAATTATATTCCAATATTCTAATCTCAATTTTTTAAAAATTATTACTACTATTGCCAGTGTTTGCATTTAACAAGTGATGAAGTTTTGGAAAAAGCATAAGCAGCTTCCACCACCTTAACCTTTAATAACCCCTGATTTAATTTTTGTATTTATTGTTTGACCACAGCAGTTAATATTTTTTTGAAAGCTTTAACTAATTAATCAGAAACTCCTAAAAACAGTCTATCTCACGCGCTTCAGTAATATAATATAACCTTTTAAAGATGTTACTAGTCTAATCTTTTAATACCAATTTTCAACATTAAAAGCAAACTTTTATAATTTCATTCATTCAATGAACTGGGGCCAGTTCAGGAAGAAAAAAAAAAAAAACTCAACAAAACACGGTGAAAATATATATATTTTTGTACTGAGACTGTTACCACAAATTTTTATATATAATATGTATTTTTCATTAAATAAATTACATAAGAAATTTTCCCATTTGACCATACTTTTTGCTTCTCTCAGCCTATTGTACCATAGTTCTGACTAGTGACGCAAATGATCAAAAGCATTGTCTTTTTCCTTGACCCAGAATTTGAAACTTAAAGTTACTACTACCCTTTTGAAGAGAGTCATGAAAATTTTTAATTTTTATGAAAAAATATAAATAATTTAAGCTGAATTTTAACTTCTAAATGTAGATAAAGAAAGGGTGAAATGTTTTCTTTAAAAACTAAAAATGAACTGGAAGGTGCAGACTGAGTGTAAATTGTGACTTTTCATTGAGGTTGCAGGTTTTGTGCAACAGTTTAGTCCATTAATTTTTAGCATATTTTCAGATATTGGCACAGACCTCTCCGACATGTCTCTTTTGTTTGTTCATTGATGGTTTTTCATGTCACTTGCCTCTGAGTTGTCATTATTGGATGCTTTCCCTTCTTCTGCTCAATTAGGAAATCCTTTCTAATGTGACAGTGATCACACGCAGAATGCATCTGTGCCAACAAAAACGTACACAAAGTATAAAATCAGCATCATTCCAACCTCAATATTTGTCTCTCATATCAAATCTAAACACTATCAAGAGATAGCAAGTACTTTTTTGAGTTTGATTTTGTCAGATCATTAGAAATTGTTTTTGTTTATCTGTTCTTAATTTTTGCTGATTAGCTTATATCTTTTCTCTTCAATTTTCTTCAAAAATGTCATCCTGTTAAAGAAGTTCTTTCTTTAGATAATCTGATTTTTAGTTGTGCTTCAATATATTCAACTTTTTATGCATATCTATTTGTGAAGAGAACTTAGTTCAGTAACACAGACAAATTCTCCACCTTGGAATGAATATAGGGATTTGGTTTTTATTTTTGCATGATCACGGGAACAGGTATATATCCCAAGTTACAAGGATCACTGAAAGAACATTGATAGTACAGAGTTTTTCAGTGAGGAATAAATTCTGGCATCTTTTTATGTCAATGGCAATGGTTGCTTTTCATTTATTTGAAATTTCACTTTGCTTAAAAATTATACATTCATCAAAGTTAATGAGGGATTTTTTTTTTTACTGAAGTATTTTTTCCATTTTAAATTTCTATAATTTAAAATATATGAAATACACTTTGGTGCATGAATTATATCATTTTTATAATATTGGTAACTGTTTGCATCAATAGAGTATTCAATCTGCCACTTCATTGCTACATTTTCAGTAACTTTGAAACTTGAACTGTGAATTTTTATATTGTGAAAAACAAATTAACATGAGACTTGAAATTTGTAGAATATATTCTTGTCTTGAAACAAGCAGTGTTTTTTTTTTATATTATATTTTATTAGAAAGTTATTAACAGTTAGTTTTTTTTCTTTTCACAGTTTCACGCGCTGTATGAGATTGAAGTCAAAAACTTTTGCCAATCCTATTAAAGGGTTGACACGGTTTCTTCTAGTATTTATAAACACTTATTGTCTGAGTTATTGCTATAATTTAAATCAATTAACACAACAATAACATTTAATTAATTACGCTCCAACCCCACCAATCTCCTTTGCAATGAATGTATTAAGGATACTAAAAGAAATACAAAATATTTTCTTTGTCCTTAACTTTCTTTTCTTTCTGTTATTTAATTATTTATTGTAAATAAAAATATAATAAAACTTCTCAATTTTAATAAAATGTTTATTAATTCTTTTATTTCTAATTAAAATTAGGTAAAACTTAAAAGTATAAATGAGAAAAAAGTAATTAATATCACGGTGAACTTCAAAAATAACAAATATTTAGTAATCATAATAATTCTTTTAAAAAATGTATTTTTTGAAATGTTATTTTTTAGTTTAATTTTAGACTTTAAAATATAGTTTAGTAACTATAGTATTAGATAATTAAAGTAGCTTAATTTATTTTTAAATATAAAAGTAGACTAGTAAACTTAAATAAGTTAGTTCACTTGCACTTGGTGATCAAGTTTACTTGTTTAGTTTCATAGAATTATTTTATATATTTTTTTTATCAAATCAAACTACCAACAACCCATTTAGCATAGATACCATTAACATGTAATGTAAAATTTATAAATTACCAATTAAGAAATCCTTAAAAAAAAGGTCTTGATATATACTAATAAAATTATCCCTCTCTTAAAATAAATCAACAAAAGGCACACAAAAAATTAACAAACAAAATTAATATTGAGAGGAAATATAAACCAATGGCTAAAAGAATAAAATATTTTAACACTATAAAGTAATTATATTGTTAAAAGAATTTTTGTGATCAAAATTTAGTTGTCATATGATATTTTTTTCATGAGATTTAATGTGACTAACAACTACATCATTAAAAAGAATTTAAGGAGTATTAGTACTTGAATATAATGATGGCAATACTACAGAGTAGGTCATAAATTATATGAAAACCAATATGGTTAAGCATAAATAAGATGGAACATAATGGTACAAATTTATTATACTTATTTATGTGTCGATGTAAAAGTTATACAAATCTATATACACGTTTGAATGTATAAATTTTCATATTTTTTCTTTTAAAATGACACATATGACAATGTTTGTTGCTCTTGTAGTAATTTGGTAAGTGTACATTTGTTTTTTTTTTTATTGACATTTTTAGTCAATAGTTTTTATTCAGTCTCTAGGATATAATTCTTATTATCATGAAATATAACATATTCATGTAACATGATTCAAAGAATGTAACATGTAACATTTTTTTTCTTGTATATTCAAGTCCTTTGAAGTATGATTTATGTAAGAGTGGGAAAAAAGATTGGTTTACCCGATCTAGTCCAATTTTAAACTAAACCGGTTCATTTTAAAACTATTTTATAGATTCTACTTTCTACTTTATATCTATTTTTTATATATTTTTTAGATCAGATTTTTATTTTATTTTTATAGATTTTAAAATATGGGAATTTTAAATTTTAACGTTGGATCAAACTTTTATCCAAACTTATCTGAACCGTATCCTTTATTCCACGATTTCAATTCTCGGAACCCTAAATTTTTTCTCTTTTCTTTTGTTACTCTTGATTGATTCAAGGTATTTGAATCTCTTCTCTCTTCTCCATTCCAACAATGTTGCTCGTTTCTCCTCTGTTTTATCTAGTTTTAAATTTGATTCATTCATTTGTTTGATTTGGTTTTAGAGAACGAACCATACCGTTGTGTTTTGATTGACACTACTACGATTTGATCGAGATCGATACCAACATTGACGGGAACGTTGCTATCCCAGGTTTGTTTTCTCTTCCTTTCTTTCTGCACTTTCACGACTTAAGTTTGGTAGGACAACTTGGTCTAGACAAAACTTACTGAAAATAGGTAGAGCAATACTCTTTGCTTTATAATAAAAAAAAATTGAACATTTTTTAAATTGTTAAGTTGTGAGTTTGCAAGTGTAATGTACTTTCACCCTGTTCAAGAATAGTAAGGAGGCTATGATGATTCTGGTATTGTTAGGTTATCTCTATGAGAACGGGATAGACAAGTTTGTAGGGGATTTTGAAGAATGTTATAGGAAGTGTGTTGAAAGACAAAAGATTAAATATAAAGGTCATATTTGCTTGGATGTTGAAACAAGGTGGAATTCAACATATTTGATGTTAGATGCTGCTTTCAAGCATAAAATGGCATTTGTTGAGCTTGAGTTTTATGATACAAAATATGCTAATGAGTTAGGAAAGGGGATTGGATTGGCTTCTTATGAAGATTGGGAGTATGTTGGGTCTATTCTACCTTTCTTGAGAATTTTTTATGAAGCTACTTTGCGCATCTCAGGTAACTCTTATGTTACTAGTAATATCTACATGTTAGAAGTGGTAGGAATTTGGAATGGGATCAATCATCTCCTCAAGTCCAATGCTACAAGTAGTGCTACATATAAGATGGCTGAAAAAACGAGAAAAAAATATGAAAAATATTGGGGTGAACCTAACAAGTTCAATATATTGTTGTTAATTATTGTTGTCTTAGATCCTAGATACAAGATGGGTTATATGAATTGGGCAATTAATCAACTTTTTGATCCTGAAAAGACAAATGATGGATGGGTGTTAAAGTCACGACTAGATACTTCCTTAAAGTTGTTGTTTGATGAATATAGAAGTCAAAACAGGGGAGCTGAAAATGACACACAACAAACACATGTTGAAGTACCCAATTATAAGCATGATCCATATGGTCAGAATAAGTTTTTGCAAACAATAAGATTAACCTCTTTAAACAAATATGAACTTCAAAAGTATTTAGAGGAAGAGATTGGTGAAACAACTTTGAACATTCTTCATTGGTGGAAAATGAATTCATGTAGATTTCCAATCTTGTCAAACATAGCACAAGAGCTATTAGTTATGCCTGTTTCTACGATAGCATATGAGTATGCATTTAGCATGGGAGGAAGAGTGTTTGATCCATATCGAAGTTATTTATCACAACAAAAGGTGGAGGCACTTATTTGTACACAAGATTGGTTGAAAGACACACATTCACCATCATTGTTAGACTATTATTTTGAAGAGCTTTAATTTATTGACCAAGGTATGTTGATGTTTAAATTATGTAATAATATTATAATTAAATATGTATTAACTAATGATGTTTTTTTTTTCATTTCTGAAAGACTTGGTTTCTCAATAAGATGATGACCACAATATAATTTCTGAGTTAAAGCTCACGCACCATGCCTCTTGCAATTAGTAGGTAACGAATGGACTTCCCTTTTCATATGAATAACTTCTCTTTCTTTGTATTCTATTGTTTAATGATTTTCTTAAAATCTTAAGTTGTATTCTGACATGACACTTTGATGGAACAACATTTATAAGTCACAAAAAATGTGTTAGTTTTATTAAAATTGGTGGGTAGAGATAAAATGATTGAGTGATGCATTAACTTTTGTTGTTATTGCCTTGACATATGAATTTGTTATTATATTTATCATTGGAATAGATTATTTAAATTTCTTTAATAATTCGTTCATGTTTCAGATAAATCACAAGTCAAGTGGGTTGATGTCAACTCTAGTTGCTTCATATATAGATGGTTGTGAAGATATTGCTAATGAGTTTGAGTTAATGAGCCATGGAAGAGATTTTGAACTTTGTAATCGAATGGGTGCTAGTGCATTCTATTTGAAGAGACTTTAAAATTACCATGAACTCTAGAGTGTTTTGGATTTGTTATTTTTTAATGTTAATGATATTGTACGAGGATTAATGACTTTATAATATTTTCATTACCAAATATATAGATTATGGAAGTAGTAAAATTGGAAATTAAAAATACATTTTTTCTCAAAATTTATGCTTGTTTAAATAATATGCATTTTCTCTAATTAAGAAAAAAAAAACTTAGTTATATTAATTCATTAAAGTTAAATTCAAATTTAATTCTAACATCAAAATGCATAAGAAAGTTGAATTCTAACATCAAAATGCATGAGCAAATTGAATTCTAACAACCAATGTTCCTTGACAAGAGAATAGTCAAGATTTGATTTCATAGATTTAACAAACCTCATCGCATCATACTTTCTCACTCCAATATTTTTCTTATGCAATTTAAATGTTCATACTGTAAGTTCTTTAACAAAGATGCAATGTGATGTTTAATATATGAACCTATGTTGTTCAATGTTAGGATATAAGTTCCAAAACCATTTTTCAGTGCTAGAAAATCATCAAAGACATTGATGATCAAGCCATGAAGCATTAACTACATAGATAGAACAAAAGAATCATGGATAAATACATGTATTGAAATGATAAAGCCCATATAAAAGAGATTTATTGTACCCAATCCCAATATAAGAGGCCAATGATTGAACAACCTAAAGTTGGAAGTCCTCCTATATGTTCATAGCTCTAACAACAACAAAAAATCTACTTTTTGTTTCTCTATTAACAAATCATTTTCTCGTCAATTTTACTCTATTTTAACTTTATCCACAAAAATGCATTTTTGTTGGACAAATATACTTGTTGTTGGTCTAGGTCCAATATTGTAATCAATGCAAATCTTTAGTTATCCTCAATGAGTATATTGTTGGCCCAATCAATATAAAGTTATTTTTATTTAGTGAAATCCTTAATCCTTGGAGGATAATATCTAGTGGTGACTTTTTCTATTTGAAATCTTTAAGTTTTTCCTTTTCTAAAAAAAAATGTGGAAAAGTAAGTAGTGATCCATTTTTGTAATCCTAAATATTTTAACCATGATTTTCAACATAAATTGAAAAGAGTTTATAACAAATATAAACATAAATACCTAAAATTTATTGGATTAATTCCAATAGCACTTTCTTATTATAAAAGTTCATTTTAAATATCTAAAAATAATTTGATCAAATTGTTTACGATTAATTAATTGATCCTTTAGAAAATGTTTGTTAGACTCTTTTATATATATATATATATATATATATATATATATATATATATATATATATATATATATATATATATAATGTTAGTAGAAGTTTGTAACATTGTGAAAGCTTATTACTTTATATGGCATATAAGCATAAAAATAACATCGTTAGATAATTACAAACAATATAAGAATGTAAAATAATCAAATTCATAGCTTGGTCATATTTATTATCATTAAAGTGAGTATGTATTACTTTATTTTAAGTACGGTAGTCATTGTCTCTCTTTGAATTGAAACAACTATTACTTAAACCAACCATAAGCTTGTGTATGCAAATTTTTAATTTTGAGATTGGAATTTCTGTCACAATTTGAAACATAGAAGTGTTGAGAAAATTTTTTGGTATGTTATTATATTGTATTTGAGTGGTACATTTTTGGTAAAGGATTTAATACCAAACATTTTATGGAGAGGGAAGACTCCAATAAAAATGGTTATTTAAGTTTTCATACCAGTATTAATCATCTACAAATACTTCATACTAATAACATATTAGTAAAAAGAAATATTGTATTAGATACAAATAAAATAATAAAAAAATGACATCATAGTGTTGAGGTAAAAATGGTGACAACAATACAACATAAATGACAATAATAATGATATCAATGATGACATCAATAAATGGTTACAACAATCAAGATAATGATGATAGTTGTGTTCATGTTGACAACCAAAAGAGTGGTGACCAATAAATTCTTTGTATACTTACACATAGATCATTTATCTTACAATTTCCTTAAGTTTGCTTTAATCAAATTTGAGGTTAATCCAATCAATAAACTAAAAGTATATTTAATATTTATCATCTTGAGCATATTACTATAACTTATATTCTTCTTGTGAAAAAAAAAATAATGAATTGAAGAAATCAGTAGAAATGTTTTTGAAGGATGAATTGAGTTTTAAAGTCAAACTTATCATTCTTGAATAATAATGTTAAAGCTGAGTACGATAACTCAAAGGTTAAGTGTGAGAATTTTGAGACCAAGTGTAATTAGGTTTAGTGTGAGTCTTCTAAGACTCAATGTAGAAGATCTGATGTGGATTTAATAAGCTATTTTATAAATGATTTTGGGATCTATTGAGTGGAGGTTCAGACCTAAGTTTTGGAGAAAAAGAAGCTTCTCATGCAATGGGTGGACAAGTAAAAAGTTTCCTTTGTACTTTCATGGCTCTTAGATATGGTTTCTTCATTTTTGTATTATTTCTTCGTACTCTTTCTCAACCAAGTAGCTAAATCATTCTTTGTTAGGTTTAGATATGACAATGTTAAATCCTCTTGATATAAATAATTTTTTTTTTTGTTCTTGAATACTAGTTTTATTTTTATACTTCGTGTTTGCTGTGAGTTACCACCATAACTTTTTCTAGGAATTTCTTTGTTATTCAAATATACTTTTATTATCTTCCTTTGAGATAAATTACCCGATTAATTATCTTGCTAAGAATAGGTCATGATTTATTGATCATTATTTAATCATTAGGCTACATCAAGTTGTTTTCTTGAATTACAGAAGGCATTGGGGTTTATAAAAGGAATTTAGGTTCATTTCATCTAAGAAATTAAGGCTAAAGATAATTTTGATGATTGATACTAATGTTCGAAGTTAAATTATTTGTTTGAGTATTACATTGGAAAAGAGAGGTGCTTACTTTAGTTTAACTCTAACATCTTTATTCTTTTGCCCATATTCAACTTACTGGTTTATTTGTTTTTCACATTTTAGTATATTAGTGACTCATGGTCATTTTTACAACAAAATTTTATAACTTATTTTGTGTAGATAGTAAGAATTATGTATATTTCTTAATATTGTATAATTTTTTGGAAAAATGATATTTAAATTTTCCATTTTATTACTTGTTAAATTTGATAATTTTGTGATGTAACGATAGTCACAACAAACGTAAAAGAATGCTTTCATTATGAGAGTAAAAGTAGAGAAAGAAAATCTTTCTTATCCCATTATTTTCTATCACAACTTTAATAAAATAGAGATTCATTTGATATATA
>Ga0214543_1009366_pt1 | contig 15265 bp, 8 predicted proteins | sample CNSS2metaG_FD_160094 | JGI IMG/M metagenome (GOLD analysis project Ga0214543, IMG submission 160094) | Root nodule microbial communities from cowpea collected in UCLA plant growth center, Los Angeles, California, USA - CNSS2 | ecosystem: Host-associated > Plants > Roots > Nodule | place: USA... | reverse complement strand
AAAAATAGTTAATGGAAAATAAAAAAGGGTGAAATAAAATTTTCTTCCAAGATTTTCAAACTTTAATTTTAGCAAAAAAAAAAAGAGATGAAAAAAAAAGAAAAAAAAGGAAAGAAAGGAAGAGCTCAATTTATTTTTAATTATCACACTCCTTCTCATGAGCCCAACAACTCAATTATTTATTTTCTAATAATTAGAAGCAATATCTCTTCATATGGTTAGAATCAATATTAATAATTGGGATTGATTCTAATAATTAGAAGCAATATTTCTTTATATGACTAGAATCAATATTATTAATTAGGATTGATATTTGTGCTCTGATTTGTTAATGGTTAGAATCAACATTACTGATCCTGATTGATTTTGTGCTCTAATTTGCTATGATTTGATTTCCGTAATGTGTTGTTATCATGACCAATTTCTTCCTTATATTGTTCATTACAATTAAGGGTAGGATTGCAATTTGTGAATATAAATAAATAGTCTGTTCCATGAAAAGGGACCGAAAAAAACATATTCTCTACACTTCTCTAATTCTTTCCCATCACCTCTCCCACATATACACCTCCTTTTTTTATCCCTCTTTCAAAACAAACAAAAAAACATATTGAAGGAGGTAGAAAATCGAAAGAAAATATTAGCTGCACTTCCTCTTTCTCTTCCCTTACCACCCACATAAAAGCACCTCCTTCTTACCTCCTTTGTTGGAAAAACGAAAGGGTGAGATTGATATAGAAGAGAACATATATCAAAAAATTTTGAAGGTATGTCATTGTCAATTTCTAATTCTTTTGATTTATTTATTTTTTCGTTTTTCTTTCTATATTTTTTAATCATAAACAAATATTTTTCTTCATCTCTTTTACTGTGTGTTCGGTAGCTCGCGCTATGTGACACCAATTTTCAAATTTATTTTTCTAGAAAATATATAAAAAATAATATAAAGAACTAAATATAAAAAAATAATTTTCTTTGTTTAATTTTAGTGTTTGTCTGGCCGCTTGCGTCACGTGATACTCATTTTCAAATAATTAAAAAATACCAAAAAAACATAAAAAAATTTCATAATTATAAAAAATAAGAAAAAATCAAATCAACAATTCTTAAAAGATTTCAAAGAACGATGTTACCCCTGATTCTTCATTGTGAATGGAGATACGTAGGAGTGAGGATTAATCCTCGTCGATCCAAAAAAAATCAAAAAATTATTTTTGTTTCTTTTGTAAATTCATTTTTTATTATTTTTGGGGAAAATAAATATTTTGGAAAATCGCATCCTTTTGCATGTTTAATTAAAGGTATCGTGTTAGGATGGGTGTTGTGGGATGCTAATACCTTCCCCACTCGTAACCGACTCGCGGACCCAAAATCTGTTTTTTTTTTTGCAGACCTCGTCTTATTGTTTTGGTTTTTCCGTAGTTTTCTAGAATAAACTATAGTGGTGACTCCAAACTGTTTTTTTTTCAAAATTTTAATTTTTGGTTTGTCGTGCCGTCGTGATTTCGGTTGTGACATACATGTGTCAGCTAAGACAACAAAAACATTAATAATTTTTTGGTATAATTACTCGGATGGTACCCACTTTGGTAGAGGTGTGTTAATCTGGTACCTGCTTGTAAAAAAAATATCAATTGCATCCCAACTTTTGAAAAAGTGTTTCAATTAGGTATATTTCATGTAGAAGTTATTAACGTTGTTAACGGCGTGCCACGTGCCAGTCTGTGTTTTTTTATTTTTTCTTTAAGTTTTTTAAATTCTTTTACAAAAAAAAAATGTCACGTCTTATGTCCCTGGTGTGACACTTGGCATTGTCAGTGCCACGTGGCAATGCAATGTCACATGTTAGTGTCACTATGAAATATCATTGGGTTGATTTCAATTTAGTCCCTATATATGTGTTCTTGATTCAATTTAGTCCCTACTTATGTGTATTTGATACAATTTTGTCTCAATTTTTTTTAATAATTAAAATATTTTTGTAATCTATTTTTTATAAGATTAAAACTAATTAATTATAAATATTTTTAGAAAATTAAGTATTGATATTTATATTATTTCGCTCCAATTTCAGACCAAATTTATTATTAAATGTTATACGAATATTTTTTATTAAATTTGACTCTTTAAAAACTACTTTATTGATTACTTTTTATTAAGTACTCATGTTTTGTTAATTATTACTTTTTTTTTTCAAAATAGAACAATATTGTCTCTCACTAATTTTAAACCAAAATTTTTATTTGTATGAATGTTATACTAATATTTTTTTATTAAAAATGACTAAAATAAAAAGACTTTTACCTCTAAATTTTAATATAAATATCAATACTTAATTTTTGTAAAAATATTTATACTTAATAAGTTTTAATTCTCTAAAAATGGATTTTAATTATTAAAAAAATTTGGGTCAAAATTGAATAAGAGATACATAAGTAGGGACTAAATTGAATCATTGAGACGTATATGGGGACTAAATTGAAAGTAAGACAATGACATTTGATATTGACACTGAGACGTGGCATTGCATTGTCACATGGCATTGCATTGCCACGTGGCATTGCATTGCCATGTGGCAATGACAATGACAATGCCACATGTCACACCAGGGACCTGACACATGGCATTTCTTTTTGTTTTGCAAAAAAAATTAGAAAATTAAAAAAATTAAAAAATATATAAAAAAAAGCACAGACTAACACGTGGCACGTCGTTAACAGTGTTAATCATCTCCGTTTGAAAGGGACCTAATTGAAGCACCTTTCCAAAAGTTGGGATGCAATTGACACTTTTTTAAAAGCGGGTACCATACTGACACACCTCTACCAAAGTGGGTATCATCTAAGTAATTAAACCTATTTTTTTTTACCAATTAATTCACTTTAAGCAACAACCAAACCTACACTACATTTAAATTACAAATAAAACCATATTGTTAAAGCTCACGAGAATACATATTTTCATTTTTAAATATTTTTTCTTAGAATCAGGCTTGCAACAATTAAGTCGACGCCATTTGCATCATACTAGGGTCCAACATTATTTTTTAGAAGCTACAATCCAACATTCTTGTAGTGATTTCATTGTGAAGAAGTAATTTCAGGATGACACGTGTAGAGTTTTAAGCTAAAGTCGTGTCAAGGTGAAGTGACTTTGTTTCATCGCATTTTAAACTAAAGTTACGCTAGGGTGACATGACTTCAGCTTAAAATGCTCTGAACTAAAGTCGTGCCACCTTGACACGACTTCAACTTCAAAAATGATTTGAACTAAAGTGATGTCATTTTTGCACGACTTCAACTTTAAAAATGGCTCACTTCATACCTTGTTTGTTTGCATGGTTTACCTAAGACTATAGTGTTTGATAGGGATGTTAAGTTCCTTAGCCATTTTTGGAAAACTTTAAGGGAAAAGTTACGAGATAAACTTTTGTTTTTTACTACAAGTCACCCTAAAAAAGATACGCAAGTTGAGGTAGTAAACAGATCCTTGTCCAATTTGTGAAAGGTCATTTGGAGAGGCAATAAGCAGTCTTGATATGAACCTCTTCCACAAGTTGAGTTTGCTTATAATTGAGTAGTTCATAAGACTACTAACCTTTCTCCCTTCGAGGTTGTTTATGGTTTTAGCCCTCTCACACTACTTGATTTACAACCACTTTTGAATACGACTTCTTTAGTACATAAGGAATGAGTGTCTAAAGTGGAGTTCATTAAAAAACTTCATGAGAATATAAAAAACCAAATTGAAAAGCAAACTTAGAAATTCATTGAATACAACAACAAGGGAACAAAGAAAATGGGTTTTGACAAAGGAGATTGGTTTTTGCTACACTTAAGAAAAGATAGATTTCCCTCTCAAAGGAAGTCTCAACTTTGTCCAAATGGAAATGGTTGTTTCTAAACCAAATTGAAAAGAAAACTTAGAAATACATTGTATACAACAACAAGGGGATAAAGAAAATGGTTTTTGACAAAGGAGATTGGGTTTGGCTACCTTTAAGAAAAGATATATTTCCCTCCCAAAGGAAGTCTAAACTTAGTCCAAGCAGAGATGGTCCTTTCTAAGTGATCCATGAAATAAATGATAATGCATATAGGTTAGATCTTCTTATTGATTATGCAGTCAACCCTAGTTTTAATGTTTATGATTTGACTCCTTCTACAAGTGTTGCTAACTATGAAGAAGAATAGATTTGGGGACAAATTATAAGATGTAAAAGATGTTCTCATCCAAGAAGGAGGGGGGTAGGCTTTGAATTGGCTTTTTCTGAAAATTAGGTTCAATTTTAGACTTTTACAAAATCTCTTGTTTGAATTTAATGGACCAAGTTTTCAGCAATATATCACACATGGAACATACATTTTAATAGATTAAAAATAGAATCAACAGATTGAAATCACTTAACAGAGAATCATGTAGTGATATGAGTATAATTCAACTGAATAAGAAACAAGATCAACAAGTTGAAAAACTAGAAAAATTATGCAGAAAACGCAATTAACATAGAACACAAAATCTGATCAAACTACTAATCAAGATTAATTCATATTTACAGTATAAGAATTGTTAACACAACATATTACATTAAGGTATATGAATTATACAAAAAGATTGATTAAAATAATTTTCTTGATGGTTTTATCAAAGATCAACTAAGAGAAGAACAATCAAACCAGTGCATAAGGATTTTTATACTTGTTCACTCATGTCTTAATAAATGATAATGCATATAGGTTAGATCTTTGATGAAGGCGTGACCAACCATACTACCTCCTTAGAAGCTCAATCAAGAAGGATCACTAGAAGCATGTCTAAAGGGGAGTCTTCTATTTCATCACCTTTATCTTTGTTTTGCATCACTTTAGTTTGAATTCCCTAAGTTGGTTTCTAGTTGACTTATTTTGGTTGACTTGTTGACTTTGACCCAAAGTTGACCTTTGACCAAGATTAGATTAACTTAAACCAACATGCTAATCCTTGTTTGTCTTGTTTTGTAGGTAATTAAGAGAAAGTAGAGCATGGCTAGGTGGCACATGGTGATTGGAGCACGTGGATGATGTGGAAGAGAGAGAAAAGCAAAAAGCAAAAAGTAAAAGCAAAAGTAGACATGTACCTTGTCTCCTTTTGCCTTTTTGGTGTATTCCTTAGAAGGCTACTTGGTCTCCTTCCTCTTTTGGCCTAAAATCCTCATGGGAATGCATCCACCAATCACCTCCTTTCACTTGGCCGAGAATCACTCTAGCATTAGGTTTAGGGTTTGCAAAGTTAATCTTTTTCATGTTTTCGTATTTGCTAAAGGACCCCTATGAACTCCTTTTTAAAGGGTGCTCCTTGTCTTGTAAAAGGTTTGATCATTTTGTTATAAACTTTGTATATTCAACCACCATTCCGCGAGCTCTCCTTCCTATAAGTGAACTCACCTTTGCCTTATCTTGCTTGCAAGTGGCGGCACCATCACTCATCTCTAGGGTTTAGTTGGCTTAGATCCCCCTATGAGTGGCGTGCTTCTTCCATTGTTCATCTTCTATACTTTCCATTTTGATTGTTTCTTCTTTCATTTTGCTATTTAAATGTTGTTATTTTCGTGTGTGTTTTAAGCTTGAATCCAACTCTCTTCTTCCTTTCATAAGCTTGAGAAATGAACCTTCACATCTAGATAGCTTGCTATCTTAATGTCCAGTGGGAATTTTCAAAAGCTTTCTTAAACAACTTCACCATATTCATAACTCTAAAAGAAAACAAGATAATCCTTCATCAATCTTCCTATTGCTTATGGAGTCAACTCTAGTTTTAATGTTTGTGATTTGACTCCTTCTACAAGTATTGTTGGCTATGAAGAAGAATTGATTTGGGGACAAATTGTAAGATGTGAAAGATGTTCTTACCCAAGAAAAGGGTGAGAATTGAATTGGCTCTTTCTGAAAAATAGGTTCAACTTTATACTTTTTAAAAATATCTTGTTTGAATTCAATTGACCAAGTCTCTAGCAATCTATCACACCTAGAACATACATTTTAACAAATTAAAAACAAAATTAACAAATTAAAATCACTTCATAGAGAATCATGCAATGAAATCAGTATAATTCAATTGATTAAGAAACCAGGTCAACAGGTTGAAAAACTAGTAAAAATTATGCAAAAAATGCAATTAACACATAACACAAAATTTGATCAAACTGTCAATCAAGATTAAAATAGGTTTACACAACATATTATATTAAGGCATCTGCATTATACAAAAAGATTGACTAAAATAGGTTTCTTGATGATTTTATCAAAGATCAATTAAGAGAAGAGTAATCAAACCAATGCACAAGGATTTTTATATTGGTTCACTCATGGTGAGCTACATCTAGTTAGTCAAGACAACCTCAACCTGACTTTTTCAGTATATCAAAAATTTTACACAATCCTCACAAGATTACACTTTTAACAACCAAACACCACACCAAGACTTTTGAATCCCACAATAATCTAATTCAACACAACAAGAATCTCACTTGCAAATCTGGAATTGATATCGTTGTCGTGAAGTAATCAAATTACCACTACTTAACTTTAGCAACTTTAGTATTGCCAAGTTAGTAGTGAACAAACTAGTTAGGGTTAAGCTAACCTTGAGTCGTCTCTCAATGAATACGGAATTGATTTCAAATATTTGAGTGTTATAAAAATTTATCCAAAATGCAATTAAAAATAGTAACTATAAAAATATGGGGTTTTGATATGCAAAGAATAAATGACACGCAAATAAAAGATTGTAAACACATTAATAGTAAATAGGTCAATTTCACTACTATTTCAAAATAGGATTCATCATTGGTTTTCTAAAGATTATTGTTATTGATTTCTTGTCTAAGATTTCAAATTAATCAATGTAACTTCTTAATTAATTTGTTGACGTCCTCACTTTTAACCAAAGTAACTTCTCGATCAAAAGCAAGAACTTTGTAGATTAATCATAGTAAATTTAACCAAAGTAACTTCAAAATTAAACATTGCTATTCTTAATCATGTCTATTATTTTATCCCTTATATCTAGTAAAAAGCTAATTAATCAAAGTAACTTGATTAATTCTAATCTAAGTTTTTACCTCTAATCAAAGTAACTTCTCACTTATTAGCAAAAACTCATGCAATCATATGAAAGTTTCTAAAATTAATCAAAGTAACTTAAGTAAAATTTTAAAACCCTTAGACTCATACGATTGTTATGTTATGTAGATTTAACACTATGCTAACTTGCTATAATGTAAAAATCATTACTTTTACTAGATTAAGAACTAAAAGACATAGATGAAAAATAAATCTCAACAAAAATCAAAAGAACAAATACATTAATTCATCTAACCTTAGAATCCAGTTAAGAAATTATAGTGGAATCAACCTTAAAAGCTTAACTCTTCATGGGTTGGATGGAATATATGATAAATGATGAATGAAAGAAAAATAAAAGAGATGGAAGAACGAGAGATGTGATGGATGGATGGTAGTTGCCAAAACCAGAGATTTCTAAGTGTCCCTCATGTGCTCCCTTGGGTCTCTTTATATCGGCATTGATTGGACTTGGACTTTATCTTTTGTATTGCTGAAATCTTTTATCTTTGATATAATATTTCTTAAATAATTAATAGATTTTATCAGTTTTTAAAATATTTAAATGATTTTCTCTGCTGATAATTTGAGATATATTAAAGATAATTAATTAAAAATCATTAATGAATTACTTAGCAACTTAATTTTTATCCAATTTCCAATTCTGTCCCTCTTGTTTGAATATTTTTGCAATATTGACCAGATTTTTTACTAGAATTTGCCCAGAGTTGACTGTCTGACCAGATTTTGACTCGTTGATCATTTGATTATGCAATGATAGATTGACATGTGACAGTGCGCTTTCTCTCTCTAGAACTAGGGTTTCTACCTCCACCATGATTCACCTGCACCGGCTATTGCCGCCGGTTTATGATGGTGCAGATTGACGGCATTTTAGCTGCAAGTGCATTCACGAAGGCGTTCCATGGCGTTGCTTCACGTTTTCCGGCGAGGTTGCTACTCCCAATGGTTGTTGAAACGTGATGGTGGGAACCATAGTGCGATGCTCTTCTGGTGTTTTGTGCAGGTTTACTTCGTTCCCGCAGATCTACATCGTGGTTGTTGCGTCAATAATGGCTCGCATTTTCTATAGGTACCCGTAGTGGTGCCTTTGATGTTCCAATAGGTGTTGCTCTGACGAGTTACAAACATGGAGGATGGTGGTGTTGTTCGCGTTCACTATAGTGGTGAAGAATGGAGGTGTTGTTGTTGCAATGGCTTCACGGTGTACATGCAGAAAGTGGTGGTGCTGGTTCTGGCTCGTTCATGGCACTTGGTGGTCGTGCAAATCTGGTGCGCGATGGTTTGACGATGTTGCAGCGTCTACTTGCGGTGGAGCTCCGATTCAAGCATGGATGCTATGCGCGTTTTTGTTCCTCGTGGTGGCGTTCTCCATTGCGGCTTCGTACAAGAAGATGGTGTAGGTGATTAGTGCTTGTATTCATGGTGGCTGTGTGTTTTCTGCAAATGCCAAGGTGATTTCTGCCAAGGTGCTTGTATTCCATAGTTTCCGGTGGCTACCAGTGTGGTGGCTGCCAAGGTGATTTCTGGCAAGGTGCAAGGCTGATTGCGAGTTTGCGGTGGCTATCGATGAGGTGTAGGTGCGGCAGATTGAAGAGATGGAGGCTAAGGTTTCTGATTTTGGAGATGGAAGGAGATGATGACGTGGCAAGCTCTAATTGGCTGGTTTATGAATGCTTGAATTTACACATGTGTCATGTTTTTGTTGGCCAGTTGAATTAGTAGAGGATTGCCACATGGCATGATCTGGTTAAGTTGGATTTAAGTGGTAAGAAGGGTGTAATTTAGTAGAAACTAAGGGTACAAAACAGGTTTTTAAATGGCCCACTTGCAGGAGGAGTGTGTAAAATAAAAATTGGGGGTGCATTTAGCTCCTGAACTTTTTCTTTCCAAAATCTAATAATCATAAATCCTGATTAAATCAATCTTATAAGCACTAAAATTCAATTAAATCCCAAAATTTAAATATTAAATGAGGGCAAAAATTTGAACTCATCAGGAATAACACCAGACAACACCCAAACACCCAAGAAAGACCAAACCTTGGTGGTGGCTCTCTCTAGCCAATGTAAAGCTTTCTTCAAGGCACCCACACAAGGCCACAAAGGCTTCAAGCTTGCAAGAAGCTATTCACTAACGTTTACAACACTGTGTAATTTAGAGAGGACGTGATTTTCTGAGATTTCACACTAATTTCACGCTCAGAATGATTTTGTCACAAACCTCTATGAAATCAGTTAACATATTCAACATGATGATTCATTTGTTCAATTTGTTCATTTCACTTGACTTTAGTGAAATCAGTTGATTAAATTATAAGTTAGTTGATTTAATATGTTAATATTAGAACTATAACAACAAGCCAATTAACTTTTTAAAAACCTTTTTAACAAATTAAAAGACTACAACCAAACACAAGACACCTATTTTGGGTCAAATAATTTTCAAGTAAAGCTTCAATCTTCAAGCTTCAAGTTCTTCACGTGTTAGCTAGATTAAGCACACTTCAAGCCTGAACAACACACCATTTCTTCAAGTCTTCATCATTTTATCAAGTCTTCATAAATTTATTAAGCCTTCATTAATCTCTACCAATTGTTCACAACCTCATCAAGTCACTATGCTATATCTTCATCAAATCTCTAAGCATCAAAGTCATTTGTACTAACATAAATCCTTTTCAAGAGGGAGGATATGATTGAGGACCATTTGAAAGGACTCACATTGGGCCTTTAACTAGGACTATGGCTCGAACAATGGAAGAAGAAGAAGAAGGAGCTCAAAGGAATATACTTTTGTGGAGTGTAGTTTATTTGCTTTTATGTTCCTTCCCTTATAACATTGTAAAATTGTAAACATCATTATTTTGTGCCAAGCTAAATAATTTTTGGGTTATGTAATTTGGCCACCTAGTATATGATTTTTTTTTGGATTATCTGATGAAGTGGAAAATTAATTAATTAATCAAGCACATGTGCAACAAAGTAGATTTATGTTGAAAGCATGACATTAAAGTTGGCCAGTCTCATTTGAAGCATGACTATTCTGCATTTCAACATGGAGGAGCTTTAAGTCTATGGAGTTGGTTTCCATCATACTCATTGTAACCCGTAGAGGGTAATACTTATTCTATTTAAGGGAATTAATTAGTGAAACTTTCTAAATAGGTTGCTTACACTACAAAAATATTTAATTTTAGAAGGGATTAATTAGTTAGGGTTATAATAACCTTCAGTAAAATATAATATACTGGAGGTTTTAAAAACCCCAGTTAAGTACCGAGGTTTTTTAAAGAACCCCCATAAAATTTAAATTTTAATTAATTTTGTAATTTTTAATGTTTTAGAAACATTAGTGTATCAGTTGAGTGTTGTCTCAGTGCGGTGTTGCTTTCCTTTGTTGTGGTTGTGTCTCTATCGTCCTCTACCGCCGTCGCACATCTTCCATCTTTCTTCCTCACTTCTTCACTGTCTCAGAGGTGCAGTGCTGCTTTCCTTTGTAGCGTGGTCGTTTCTCAAAGGAGAAGATCGTTCTCCACTCTCCACCGTCTTCCACCACCGCTGCACATCGTTCTCCACCGTTCTTCCTCACTGTCTCATGGAAACTTCCTCCACCACCGCTTGAGATAACGAAGATTGCTCTCCCTTGCTTCCAATTTTGTTTTCATACTTCATCTCCTTATTTCGTCTTTCGATTTTTCTCTTTCGATCTCTCAATTTCGTTTTCATACTTCATCTCCCTTGGTTTCGTTTTCATTTCATTTGCTATTACGTTCGATTTTTGCTTTCGATTTTGCTCTATTTTCATTTCTCTTTTTGATTTTGTCACTACGTGCGATTTTGCCAAGTAACTGTGCCATAGCCATTGCAATCAGAGTGCGTTCAGATTTGCCATTGCCAAGAATCGTGCGTTCAATTTTCGTGCTCCTCTTTTCGTGCGTTCAATCGGAGTGCGTTCAATTTTCGTGCGCTCAATCAAAGTGCGTTCAATTTTTGCTCTTTCGGTACTTTCTTTAATTTTTCAGTTTCAATCTTTGTTTTGCATCACAGATGAGGTCTGTTCATTTTTATTTTCTAACTATCATCATCTTCAACTTCTTTTTTGGTACTCAACCTTTCATATATGTTTTTTTATGATTCTTTACTCAATTGCTAAATTGTGAGCAAATTTTGTGATTTCTTTGCCATACGCATGAGTTTGTTTTCATCACAGCATTCACGAACATGGAGAATACTGAAAAAGTTTTTTCTGCTTTGTCACTTCTTTGTTCAATTCTTTTTTCATCTCCAATCATAATTGATTATTAAGGTTTTGCACAGTAGCTTTCAAATAAAATATTTTGTGTTGTAGGGATATTCTAGCTTGTTTAAGAGATTCAAGAACACCATCGAATTTGTGAGTTTGTTCGCGAGTAACTAATGCATAAATCAATTATCCTATCACACTTTTTTTCCTATTCCTCCTGTCTGTAATATATATTGTATAAAAAATATTTATAATCTCTTAAATTTGCAAGAAATATTAATTACAAATTAATGCACAGCAATATTTCTTGAAGAAATTAGATTTACCTATAGTTATTTTCAAAATTATTTATTGATGCACAACAACATTTCAACAACATTTGCCTATTATCTAGTATGAACTCATATTACCCTAGCCTGAAACTCTATACAAAGCTGAAAGTGCTTGATTTTTTGTACAATAACTTCACCTAGGAGTTAGAAAAAGGGAAGAAAGAACAATGAAGATCACTAATGTAGAATAACACTTCTAAAAAAAATAGAGAATATGAAGGACATGGGCCTATAACTTTCTGCAGAATCTACATATATATCATCCTAGCATAGCCTAGAAAACAATGAGGAAAAACCTATCTGCATTTGGATTGATGAAAGAAATGCATGAATATTATATTTCTCATTGTGTTCTTAATGTATCTGTTATAAGAAGATAGAGACATAATAGTCAACCATTTATTTACGCTTATTATTAACTTCTTAAAATTAAATAGTTGGTACAATGTTCGTTGGCATGGTTCACGAAGTTGCTTACACCTTGCAATAAAGGGATACTTGGTGAGTACTTTAGTGGATTGTCCTTGTTTTACAGATTTTGGTATTGTCAACTACCTCACATTAATTGCCCATTTATTCTTTATTGGATGCTCTTTTGTCTAGGATGTTATACTAGCCTTCATGTTAGGACCAATCCCACTAATAATAACACTCTCATGCATTTTCCAAGTCCTTGCATGCATGTGTACCATGTTAAATGCTGCTACAGTAGTGGTGGTAGCAATGAGTTTCACTATCTCTGAAAGTACTATCAGATAGGAGAAAATGAAAACAAGGAAAAGAGGAAAGAAGAGTGGTTCATTAAAGAGAAATCACATTTGTGATCTAAGCCTAATTCACATCAGAATTAACATCGATTTCTATTCAAAACCTTAAAGAAAATAAGTGAGATTTAGATTCATATTTGAATGTTTACTCTACTATATCCAATAATATCTCGTTAGACTTTGGATCGAACAATACTCATACTTGAAAGTATGAGAATTTGTTTAACATAGAAGGTGAATGAGCACATGGGGGAGATAATAAGATACTTATCTGGTTAACGTTTTGGAAAGTATGTTAGGGATGAAACAGTAGAGAAGCACATGGGAAATGTATTGAAGGGCACTCAAAACATCCACACTGTAAGACCCGGGAAAATTAAATAGTTATTTAATTATTTATTTAAATAGGATGGGTAATGAGAACATTTAAAGTAATAAATGTGAAGAACTATGACGTGGAAAAGTACTGGCTCAAGTGGTTAAGAGTACTTTAATTGTGTGTGAGGACTTGGGTTCGAGTCCTATGTGTGCCACTTGGGTGTTATTTAAATTATGCATTTTTGTGTGTTTATATATTGAATGCGTGGGGATGATGTTAAATCCTTAGAATTGTAGGAGTCATCATGAAACATGTGTTGGTTGAATGGTTTGGCCTTGGTTGGGGTATATGCATGAGTGTGGGTTCAAACCTTGTTGAGAACTAACCTATCTTTCTTTTTAGGTAATTTAGAGGGCTGGACGCATCATGTGAGGGGACTTAATTAACCATTGAGCTTTATTTTATTTAAATTTTCGTTTAGTGGTAAAAAGGGGTAATTAGAAAGGTAGTGAGTAAAGAAAAGGAAGAGAATTATCAAGAGGAGGGGTATTAAGACAGGAGTGTGAGCGTTGGGTGGAGAGCAGCTGGTGTGGGCGTATTGTAGAGAGGAGTTGGAGAGGAAGAACGGTGTGACGGGTGTAAATCAAGAGAGGAGAAGGTTTTGCTTCAAAGCACACTCACCAATTCGGGTTTGGAGCGAGGATAAGAGGTAAGGGGAGTTGCTTCGCGTGCCATTATTCGTATTCACCTTATTATGTCTTGTATGATCATAAGTGCATGAATTCTCTGCCTGGTGTGTACTGTTTTTGCGTTTTCTGAGTTCTGCCCAGAAACCGCCTGGCGGGCATGCATGTGCCGTCAGGCGGTTCATCAGTTTATGGGTGGATTTGGTTCCTAATGGCTTAAATCGCCTGGCAGGGATGAATGTCCGCCAGGCGGTGCGACAGTGTTGCGTTTTCTGTTAAGTTTGCGTTTTGCACAGGGAGCGTTGGGGTTTCTGATTGTGACTATATGCGTTGATAGTATGAGTTGGTTGGAATTGGGGTCTGGTAATGTTTGAGAATACTCCTTTATAATTTAACATGGATAGGGTTGGATTATTGGTATGGGTGGAATCCAAGTTGAGTTATTAGGGTTCATAGGGTGGACGAAATTGAGGAGATTACGCCAAGAGAAATTGGGACAGTAAACTAGGTAAGATTTATTGGGTAATATTGTCTGTGAAGTATGGCTTGAATTCTGGATAACTTGGCATATCATGAGTACAACAACCTGGAGTTTCTCTGGGTTCTGATACACCGCCCGGCGGTGACTAGCTTGCCGCCAGGCGACATCGGGATCAGTGGCATAGTTAATGTTTGTTTTCGGGGAGTTGTGAAGGAAGAGGCTAAGAGTGATATTGGAACTTAAAGAAGGGTACAATAAGAAATAATACACTTAGGTAAGTGTGTATGGTAATGGGAAGTGGTTGACGGGGTGATTACGTGATGAGTTCTTGATAGTTGTGTTGGGTAAAGGAAGAGTATTGGATAGCATGAGTTAGTGGATTAGGATTGGAAAGCTTAGTATTCTGCATAAATGTTGTTAAATATCTTTGATTATTGGTTATAAGTTTTAAGTGTTTGGGAACTTGTGAGTTTAAACATAAGTTATGTGATTAGGTGAGATTGTGTGGAATAAGATGCATGGTAGTGCAGCGTGAAATGAGTATAATGAGAGGTGATTTGATAATGTTCCTAAACTGCAGTATTTGATAGTGAATGGCGTGCCTTGTTATTGTAGTGATGATTAACTGTGATAGAGGAGTGAAATAGAGTGTCTAAATGCCTTTAGTTAGGTACATGGGCTATACATGGGAAGGTGTAGGATTGGAGAATTTATAAATTCTGATAAGACAGTTGTGCTGTACGCTCTAGGACATGCTGGAATTGCGAAATTTACCATTTTGGGTGCCAAATCAGTAGCAGGAAGTTACTGGTATGGCGCCTGGCGGTCTGTTGATACCACCAGGCGATAGGAATCACTGGGAAAGACTCCTGCACCGTGTGGCGCCTGGCGGCAAGGGAGTGCTCCGTCAGGCGGCATTCGAGAAACAATGGCGTTGGAAGAGCGCTGGCGCCTGGCGGTGGGCAGGTACCGCCAGGCGGTCTGGGCCTGTTTCGCCAGGCGGTGTTGGCTGGTGCGCCAGGCGGCCGTGCACCAGGCCACGAGTTGTGTGTGTTGTTTTAACTGACAATGATGCTTTACTTGGATCGGGAGATGCTGTGCCATGAGCGGGTAGGTTCATGGATGGTGTTGACATGTGAGGATATGAACGGGGAGGTTCATATCCAATTACTCTCACGTGGGGATACGAGCGAGGTAGGTTCGTATGTTCCGTGCTCACGTTGAGAGATGCCACGTGCGGGGAGGTACGGGGGCTGGTGGATCACATGTGTTGGACTACGGGCGGGCAGGTCCGTAGAGCAGGACTACGAGCGG
>Ga0214543_1009362_pt1 | contig 15271 bp, 7 predicted proteins | sample CNSS2metaG_FD_160094 | JGI IMG/M metagenome (GOLD analysis project Ga0214543, IMG submission 160094) | Root nodule microbial communities from cowpea collected in UCLA plant growth center, Los Angeles, California, USA - CNSS2 | ecosystem: Host-associated > Plants > Roots > Nodule | place: USA... | reverse complement strand
TTTTAATTAACATACATCATTTTAACATAATTACATAAAGGTTATGATAAGATAAAAAATATATTGGAGATGAGAATGAGTTTCATGACAAATGAAATAATTAAAAGAAATAAAAAATAGAAAAAAATATATATATATATATATAAGGGTTACTTGATTAATTGTGAATATTTTAATAATTTAAACGAGAATGGAGATATGGCGGGGACGGGTATTATGGCGGGTATATGTACATCCCCATACCCATTCCCATACCCAACTGAAAAAGTCGGGGATTCCCCATACCCATACCCATACCCAGTCAATGCGGGGATTCCCCGTCAAAACGGGGACGGGTTCAGACAATACCCACGGGGACGGGTTTATTTGCCATCTCTAATCTGATATTATCATTGTGGAGAATTCTATATTTACTTTTTTTTTAAATACGAATATTGTGTTTTAATACTTATTACTTCGAATAATGTTTTAAGCCAAATTTCAATGTTATATAATATAGATAAATGAACTAATATATTAAAATACAACATTTACCACTGAAAATCATATTTTAAAAAGTAGCTTACTAGTATATTATATTTTTCTAAATCTATCCACTTTGTAATTCTTTTCTCAAAAGGTAAAAATATATCTCACCGTTAGTTTTGTAACAAAATTAAAATATTAAATATAATTTTTTTGTCCAAATTATTATAAAAAGTTGTATTTTGTTCTTTAACTAAATTGTAGAGTATTTAATCCTTGTACTTAATCAAAATAAAGTAAATTATTATTCGACAAAACATTCATAGTGTTTTTCATATGACAAATATAGTGTCACAATTAAATATATTATAATTTTTAAATAGCACCATAATATTTCACATAATTTTCATAAAGTGCAGGTCGAAATACTCTATAATTTACTTTGGAAATGAAATACATTTTTTATAATAATTTTAAAATAATAATATTTAATCCAAAAATAAATGCGAATAACAAAAATTAAGTGACTGTCTAACATATAGCATGTTATTATAATGTAATCATTAGGCTTTGTGGTTATAAGATTTGACATTTTTAATAATGATGGAATCGCTTATGCCTAGTTAAGATAAGTAATTTCCTCTTCTTATATTTACAGCATATAGCAAAAGAAAATATATTGAAAATGGAACTTATATTTACATAATGAAGAATTTAATTTTTTTTTCATACTTTTATTTACATTTTTTATTATTTATAGTTAGGATTGGATATTCAAACATACTCACCCATTCAAGCATCCATTTATAAACAAGCAAAAAAAAAAAAACCTTCCATATAGTATTAATCTCAAGACCAACAACAATGTACACATTTCAACTTTGTCATGCATTAAATGTAAATTCTACCAAATTTAATTCAGTAACAAATTACAGTAAAATACATAGTGAAATATAAAATAGTTTTAAAATAAGATAAAATATCATCAAATTCCTTTCCTCAATATCTTTGATCCAATTATGTTTGGGTGAGAATTAAGAGAGGTCCACAAATTTTTACAACAAATTGGCAAATCACATGTTTTCTTACTTAAAAAACGTGGTTAATTAAAAAAAAAGCATTTGAAACTCAAATGAGCATTCGAAACTAATTACAGTACAACATATCTTATTTGACAGAGATTTAAAATATTTTACGCTAAATTAAATTCACCTAAACATTAATCTTAGCTGTGCCGTTAAGGTTTGGTAGGTGGCTAAAGTAATAATTTAATTGAAAAAAAAAAAGATTGACAATGGTGTTGCAGTCTGACAGGGGCTTCTACCTACGCTATCTATGAGAAAACTCTATCGGTTAACTATAGTTTGACTTTAATGACCAACTATAAAATTAGGTTCAATTTAATCATAGCAGAATTTAAAATCAACCATGATATTTAAAATATTATCCATTTTGAAATGATGCCACTTGCTTTGGTGGCGTAAATAAAGATAAAATTCGTATTTAATTTTTACTATATAAAAAAAAATCATTAAGTAAACTGTATTCACTACATTATGAATGAAATCATTTTCTTCTAAATTGATACCACCACCCAAATTTCCATTTGAAACATCTAATTCTATACTACTATATTCAAATAGAAATTTTATTTCTTAAAAACAAGATACTCATTGAGTTTTTATAGACTAACTTTTTATTTAATTAGTTTAATTTATTTTTCTCGTTTTAATTATTTATACTGTTCCTAAAACTCCCTGTATCTTGACCTATTCTGTAAGATAATTGAACAATATCCTAATATTTAAACTCAAAATATATTAATATTTTAATCTATCATTCTCAAAGTCTGTCACCGAGTACTACTGTTAACATTTAAAATTGTAAAAGTTGTAAATATTATACGTGATTTTTAAGAATTGAATTTATAATTTATTTTTGTTTTTATCTAAATTCATAAAACATATATAATTTATATATTTATGTAATTTACTATCCAAATAATACGAAAAAAAGTCACATTTGTTCGGCGCAGCACAGTGTCTCCACTCCGCTGCATCCGAAACTACAAACACTGATTGCATCCGTTCTTTCCTTGATCACTCTCTAACTAAGCATTACCTCGGACACGTTGATGTGTGTCGGAATACCAGGAAGGAAGGAAGACACAAATTCCCACGAACAATGTCAGTGTCTTTCTCTTCAACTTCGCTTCCGTTCTCCGAAGCTTCTTCATTCGCATTCCAAAGACACCCACATCTTTGCTCTAATCCACACACAGTAAGTTTCTTTTATCTCTTTCAAAATCTAAACTTGATGCTTCAAGTGCTCCGAGAGTGGTTAAATTAAATATTGTTACAGGTTGCATCAAATAACTTCCACTCAGTAACTTATCGTGGTCGTCTTGCACTGAATGTTGGAGGCGGCACAAGCTTGTGTCGAAGATTTCGTGGCTTCAAACTGTGGGTACTTGAGAGACTCAACTTTCAATTTCAGTCACCAAAGCAACCTAAGAATATAATTCGCTTCGAAAGTAATTTGGAAAGCTCGGGTTTATCAAATGAAAAGGGACCAGTTTCTGATTCATCCTCAATTCTCCGTGCTCCTGATGGTGTGTTGCCTTCTAATTTACCATTATTCACTTCTCTTGTTATTTTTGCGCCCGTGTCATCAACTGTCTTAAAATTTGCAACATGTTTTTTTCATGATGTTTGTTCTCACAGATAAGATCACTTCCATGGACTCTCCATCTTTGCTTCAGACAGGTTTGTCTGCTACTCCGATGGATGTTAGCAGAAAACCCTCACTTTGCATTTCTGTCATAGGAGCCACCGGTGAGCTGGCAAAGAGTAAGATTTTCCCTGCTTTATTTGCCCTCTACTACAGTGGCTTTCTTCCTGAGGTACAACACCTTTTATTGCCTCCTTTTTAATTTTTAAGATTGTTGTTTCATCTGTCCATAACCATGACGCACCTGATAGTGAGTGGCCTAAACTGCAATCACCAGTACTGTAACACGGTCTTAGATTTTAGGCCTAACTTGCATTTACAAAACTTTATTAACTCTTGCTTATCTGACATTACTTCTGTTCAATCTGAGACTTGAATTTTTTTTGTTTCTTTCCACGGCGGAATCCCTTTTTGTTGAAAATGAATACCATTGTTAATAACATTATATATTGGATTTTGGTATGAAATTTTATTCCACTTTTGTTTTTCTACTCTGAAGAAGTTGGAACATATCAAAACTACTAATTTCTAGTGAATCTTACCCTTTTTCCAATTGTAAAAATATTAAATTCAAATTGCCATATCTGCAGAATGTAGGCATTTTTGGGTATTCAAGGAAGGATATAACGGATGAAGACCTGCGATCTATTATAGCTTCAACATTAACATGCCGAGTTGATCATCAGTATGGTTTTCGTATCCCTAAATTATTGCTTTCTATGTCTTGTTTTCTGTTCATGGACAAATCTTTAGCACTGAATTTTACACTCATCAACTTGGGAAACTGCTTGCCAAGTCATGATTTAAGAAAATTTAATCCCAACTTATAGCAGAAAAGTCTCCTGGAAGTTTATTTTTCAAGTAAACATTTTGTGTCTAGTTATCTAATTCTAAAAATGTAATTACATTGATTAATTTCCCTCAATATACGTCTTTCTCGCTTGAGAGTTGAGAATAAAAGAATAATGTCCAGTTGCATTTTTTCCCATTGTCCTATTATTGTATGGCATTCTAGCTTGTTGACTAATGTGAAATGCAAAAACTCAGAGAGAATTGTGAGGACAAATTAGATGCTTTCCTCCGTAGAACATATCATATCAATGGAGGCTGTGACAATAAATATGGGATGTCCATGCTGAATGCCCGAATGGAGCAAATTGAGGTAACTTTGGATAAATATCACTGGGATATAAGAGAGTTCTTTTTTGTCTCAAATGAGTTCCTGCCTGTAAACTCTTTCACAAATTGTATATCCTTTGGTATCTGATTGTGTTACAGCTTGTTATCTACCTCAGGGAGGATCCAAAACCAACAGGATATTCTACCTTTCTGTGCCACAAGAAGCAGTTTTAGATGTTACGGCTTGTCTTTCTAGCACTGCTCAGACTCAAACAGGATGGAATCGCATAATATTTGAGAAGCCATTTGGCTTTGATGCACTTTCTTCCTATAGGATGACACAATATCTTCTTTCAAACTTTGAGGAAAGGCAAATATATAGGTATTTTTTCATGCACGCAGACAGACTAAAGTACTGTTACATAAATTAATGATTCATGTTACTCTGTTGCTAGGATTGATCATCTTCTAGGAAGGAATCTCATTGAAAATCTCACAGTTTTAAGGTTTTCAAATCTAGTTTTTGAGCCACTTTGGAGTCGTACTTACATAGACAATGTACAGGTCAGTGTCCCTCATTTAATCTGATTTACCATGCCTGAATTTCTGCATTTTTATTGTAAATTTAAATGTCTTCTATTTCATTTAATGTTTGTAATCAAATTGGTTTATTAAACCACTGCAGGTCATTTTATCAGAGGACCTGACCAAGCATCCAGGAAGGTGATCTTAGTGACCATGGTGTCATTTGAGTAAATATAATGCGATGCATCATTCTGTATTGAATATGCATGAACAAGAACAACTTTTTCCTCCACAAGTAGATGTTTATTATATAATTATACTTGGTCCTTTATTACCTATGCAGATATTTCAGTGGCTATGGGATTATCCGTGATATTGTTCATAGTCACATTCTCCAAACAATTGCATTGCTTGCCATGGAACCACCAGTAAGCCTTGATGGAGAAGATATTCGAAATGAAAAGGTACTCCACAGATTACGGATTATAAGCTCCATAACACACCTTATGTTTACTTTCAGCAAGGCCTAGTCAAATAAGAAATAAAGAGTACCCAAAATATCATGTCAAGAAGATTAATGTCATCAATTCTATTGGAATCAAAATACTCTTTCATATACGTTGTTATTATAAGTTGAATTGTATTGGAACTCAAACTATTGTGTAAGGCTCATAAAAACAGGGTATGGGATTCATAAGATTTTGTGAGCCCCGGTAAAAATCAATCAATAATTTAGGTTGCATTAAAAGGTATAGTATTAACATATTTCTCTTGTTTCTTTAATTAAGTAAAAAGAGAAAACAGATTTTCTTGACTTTTATGTAACTACCTTAACAATCATATCAACGATTTTTTTAATTAGCTGATGCTTGATATTGTAAACATATTCACACTGACAGAGCATATTCATTAAATTCTAAGTAAATGAGAAGGAATTTGATTTCAACATTTTTCATGCTTGGATAAACTGTGGTTACATTTCTTTCAAACTCAATTCGAAGGATGGTTGAACTACAAGTTGTAAGTCAAACTCAAAATCATATTTTTGTCAATTTTGATTATTGATTTCCTTGGATTGGTCATAATTTAAGAAGGCTAGAATAATTAAGATGTCATTTGGGAATGATTACAGCTTCTTCCCTTCATCTGTACATAGATCTATGGTAGACATGATGATTGTCGCATTGTCATACAATTTCCCAGTTGTAAGCTTGATCATCCAGTTACTTCATATAGGGCAACTTCAAGAAGGCATTAAAAATAGAACTGATCATTCATTGAGGGAAGAAGCTTGAATTCAATCCAAACCTGAATTACATCTAATTCATAACTAAGATCCTTTTTTATCCTAGGTTGAGAAATTCATTTCTACTTCACTGACTATCAAGTATTGTGAGTAATGGGTATTTTCCCAGACAAGTATTGTAGTGCTCAGTTGCTAGATCCACAGACAACTTTTCTGTGAAATTTAGTCCTTCCACTATTCCATGCCTTCTGCTTCTTCACTTTATTCATTGACTTCAAGATAAAGAAGCAATGAAGTAAGAAGAATGAATGACCTTATGCAGAAAAGGATAAATTACAAAGTAGTGAATCTAAAACATACTTAACTATGCTGCAACAAAAATGCACTAATACTTTATTAATATTTGTTACGGAGTAAGGACAACTTTTTGTCTAGTTATTATTGTTGTTTGTTACAAATGACAACTTGAAAGAGGCATTATTTTCTCATTATCAGTCAGGAGTTTTGGTAACAACCTTCTTTTTCAGGTCAAGGTTTTGAGATCAATTCGCAAATTGGAGCCTAAGGATGTGATTCTTGGGCAATATAAGGCAAGTGGTGGAGCCAAAGTTGACACATGCTTAAATGGTCTGACACCTACTTATTTTGCTGCTGCACTATACATTGACAATGCACGGTGGGATGGTGTGCCATTTTTTATTAAAACAGGCTTGGGACTCATCAAACACCAGTAAAATCGTCATCTTCTGCGTCAATTTTTGTTAGATATCTACTTTTTATGCCCTAAAATGTTAGAAAATATGGTAATGCAGAATGGAGATACGGATTCAATTCCGAAATGTTCCGGGTAATGTGTACCGTGAGTGCATGGGGCATAACATGGACCGTGCTGTGAATGAGCTCATTCTCCGTGATGTTCCTGATGAAGCTATTTTGGTGAGAGTTAACAACAAGGTTCCAGGACTAGGCTTGCAACTGGACTCTTCAGAACTAAATTTGCTTTACAAGGACAAGTAAGCAGCACTTAAACGTTGGACTATTTGTGTGCATCAAACTTCGACAGAGTGATGCTAGTTGCTAACCATTCCTTCATGTTACATTGATTATTAATGTTTAAGGTACAACATGGAGGTTCCAGATTCGTATGAGCAACTTCTTCTTGATGTCATTGATGGAGACAACCATTTGTTTATGAGAAGTGATGAACTGGAAGCAGCATGGAACATTCTAACTCCAATTCTGAATGAGATAGACAAAGAAAACATATCAGTGGAGCTTTATGAGATGGGGGGTCGAGGTCCTGTCGGGGCATACTACCTTTGGGCAAAACATGGTGTCCGTTGGGTAGAGGATTAATAACAACTCTCCTAGTTTTGTTTAGATTTAATTAATCTTTTTGGTCTTTATAATTTGTACTAATTTTTTGTTTTTGTCTCTCCATACTTAAAAACTGTCTATATAAACAAAATTTTAATGTTTTATCACTTATATGATGGCTTTCTGACAGTGTAAAACTGTCACAAATTGAAAACATGAAAGACTTGGGAACTGTGTCGAAATTTTATATATGGACCAAAAAGTTATTTAATATTTTTTAGTCTTAAGTTACCTACCCCACAAGGACTATCTAGACCGTGTTAAGGATTTTGAAATAAATTTCAACTGTTTAATATTTTCTTGTTGACAATTGCATATCTTCTTGAAAGAAAAAAATCAAACAAGTCCAAGGAAAACAATGAGATGGAAAGCAAAGCAAGGAGAACAAGTGAACAACCACATATATATTTATATATATTCAGTATTGAACCGCATTTACTGATTAATTTTTGGAGTAAAACAAAATATTTCACTTTTGTGTGAAGTTATAAGTTGATTATTCACTCTTATTATGATTTTTATTTGAATTATTGTTTTTTCTAACCGTGAAAACATGTAAAGATTTTCTTTTGTTTTATTAGAAAAGTAAAGTGGTAATGAGATTCTTAACAACTTGGTTGGATGGTTATTCATCCTAAACCCTTAAATGGTCATGCATAAGTCAAATCTTGATTTTCTTTTATAACAATATAGTTTTTTTTGTTGTTGTTAATATTTCGTCAAAATCAAGCATATACAGAAATATGTTTATCTTTATTACCCTTCAATCAAGGCAAAAAAATTTAATATAACGAAAATTGTGTATCTATATTTTTCCCTATACATATTGATCAATGTTACTCATTGGTTCATTCAAGAATGTGGCTCATCTAGTCTCTAGAAAGAAATATAAATATAGAATTTAAATATGGAGAGAATTTCATATCAAAATGGCACTGGACAGCACATGGATGATTCTTGCTCCATTCCACCATGGGGCCACAATTTATTGTTCTTCGTCTTCATCGTGATGATGAATATATTATATAATACATAATATATTTTTAACATTTTTTTATTGACCGAAATTTATTCAAAATTATAAAGTTTGTTTCACTTGTTATTTAAATTTTCAATAAAAAATAGTAAAATATATTAAAAATTAGTTATTAACGCAATTCTTAAACTATTGAGTCAAGTCGTCTTAGAATAAGCCTATCCTATATCATTGTGATTTGTTTCCTAAAAAAAACAAAAAACCTTATGGGCAAAAGTTCAATTTGTTCCCACACAGAATTGAAATTGGCCCACTCAACAAAAAAAGAAAATAATAAGGAAGATTTGTTCTTTGCGTTTCCCCATCTAGAATTCACAAATTAATAAAATCCAAGTTGCAAACATGACTAAATAAAGCATCTTATACTAACTAGTGTAGTAAGGCCGTTCATTAAAAAAATCTACGAGTAAAATGTTTTTTTTATCGAAAGCACTATTTTATTTTGTTAAAAAAATAAACATTATTTTTATTTTACTTAGTGCCCTCAATTAACTGCTAACAGTTTCATTAAATAATCAGGATAAAATGTAAACATTTAAAAAAAAACTTAAAATTTCACTACCTAATAAGTAGTTTCAATCTCTACTTGTCCTTTATATTATAAAAATATCAAATTATGAGTTTTCTAAGGTCAAACTTTAGTTCCGATTAGAAATAATACAAAAATACTCAATATATTACATTAAAAATTTTCTAATAAATGTCATTTTTAACGTGCGCATGAGATGTTAAATTATGAAAATTAATTTCAAATCTTGTTGTAAGATACCATAAAGTTAAATAAAGAAAACATTAGATGCTGTTTATGTTTTCTTAACATATCTTTTCTTGTAATTGCTTTTTTATTGGACATAATTACAAAGATTAAGTAGTTGGGGATGTAGCATACTCTATTAGGAGTATAAAGAAGCTGATTTCAAACCTGATTATAAATAATACTGCATCATTGGGTCCAGACATGCATCATTAATTCAGGATAAGTTTTTCATGATATGTTTTTTATGGGGTCCATCTCCATTTTCATATGTTGACCAATCTAAAGTATTCTTCAGGGAATATTTCTCTCTCTAATAAAACAAAATTATTAACTTTTTTTTCTCATCACAATTTCTTTTTCCAATTTACTTAATGAAAGATTAAGCTAATTTGTGATTTCTCACTAATCCAACTAATTCTTAGAAAAATAAACATAATTTGTACCACATAAATAATTTTCATAACATATAAACACAAATAAGTCTTTAATATATTTTTTATACAATAAATTATGAAAAAACACAGCATTATTGAGGTGGAAATGGGGAAATATTACGTTATGGGGTGACGTAGAAAAGATGCATCTACATGCTTATTCTTTCTATCAAAGTCTCTTTTCTACGTCAACTTACCATCCTACCCTCACTTTTATGACTTTTTCTTCAACTCTATTCATTCCCCCCTTTTCATACATTCATCTTTCAAAAATAATATTTTGAGAATATTTTATTATCAAGACAACTTGATGTTGCATATTTTATAAAAAAATATTTTTAATGATTATATAATAATATAAAAAAACAATTTAGTAATTTATTTATTTTGGGATATATAATGGAAAACACATATTTTTTCAATTTGCATTTTATAATTATTTTATTATTTTAAATAGATTTATACATAATACCAATATCCATATTGTAACTTAATAAATTGACTCGACTGAGTTAAATATAATTATTTTATGCGAAGATATTTAATCTTCTTAAAACAAAGTTTGGAGGGGGACTTGTGAATGAAATTGTGATTCAAAAGGAAGAGAATCATGATTTAGATTTCCATTTATAAATTCATTTATTAGGGTCATCTTTGGATGAAAAAAATGGAGCAACATATCGGAATGTCTGGGGCATAGCTAACAAAAAAATCCAGAGTGGTCCTACAAAAGTTAACCTCCATTCTTTTTCATAAACTCAGTCAATACAATGTGTTATATATGTCTTAAAGATGAGCTTTCTGGTAAATTTTGATCATGTACAATCTTGGACCTTGGTTTTGTGTCGTGTTGAAAGGAATGCTTGGAATATGTTTTATGGCTCTAAATTGCTTAGATGTCAAGCGTTGAATAAATAATATATTACATCATTACCAACTTAAAATATTACAATAATAAATTTTTGGATTTCCTTTTTCAAATGCGATATATTTTTTCATTTAATGTGTTCTATTTAAATCTTATTTTTCTATAAATAGATTTTCTCATAAATAGTAATAATGACTCATCACTTATTTACCTATTCTCTTCCACGGTGGTGAATGCTAATGTTTTGATCTCATTCATCACTTATTTATCTATTCATTCATACGGTGAACGTCAATGTGTGTCAATTTCATCATGATTTTATCTTTAAAAAGTGTCTCAGGAGGAAAAGGATATTTAAACTGTCTTATTCTCAACTTCTAATTAATGTGAGACTATCGGATGTAGTAAGAAGACAATTGAACAATAATTCCCACTTGAAAAAACTATTAATACAAGTTTCTATACAACATAATTATCATAACTCTCTTTCATAAATCACGCCTAAATTAACGAACGAAAAAGACAAGTAATGGTGCTTATTAAACATAAAACGTCACTTAGTCGAACTCCTAAGATGATACAAACAGAAGAAGAAATTAAGGTATGATGTGGGTAAACAGTATATATGATGGCATACAAATGTATTGATGAAAACAAATGCATTGGTCAAGACAAACATTCTTAAACCACAAGATGGTCTCAAATAAACTAACAGCCTTAACAAGATTTTTAGTAAACCAATTTTCACGTAACTAAATGTATGGATTCTAAATATGTAATTCAGGATACCATTTGTCTTATGTATATTGATCTTATCCCGAACATTAAAGGAGATTAAGGAGAAATTTACAATTTGGAATTGCGAGATTTTTGGCAAGGTTCAAGATTGAGTTAATTCTTCGATGCGAAGGAGATTCAGTCCTCCATTGATTATGGTACTGCCAGTGACGATCATATGAACCAGGAACAACAAGCCTTGAAAAATATAGAGTTGGCTTAATTAAATATGAGTTTTGTTAAGAGAGAACCCGTGTTTCTTGGCATGTTGAGGGTACAGTAACACTAAATATTTTCACAAGATTGGTAAGATTAAACAAGCCACCAAGAATATTTTTTTATGTTGTCAAATACTTTTCCTTTATATTTTTCTGTTGATGATGAAAACATTGATCATGTTGTCAATACTTTTATGTTGCTAAAGAATACATAAAGAATGACTTGGTTGCTGAGGCCATTCCTAATGAAGTCAATGATAATGCCAATGCAACACTGATCTTCCTACCATCTATGGCAGAGGTGAAGTGGGTTGCTTCTCTATGCAGCATTACTAACCCCACTTATAACTTTACTCATTATTGTTTATCGGACAAATCTTAGTTGTTAGTATTATGTTAGTTCAGTGAGGAAGTTGAATTACAATCTTTTTATTCTGCTTTTCAATCTCACTAAATTAATCTTATAACTCTCAGGAAAATAATTTTTTGAATATTAAATTTTGACAACTTTTTCTTATAATATGAGGTGTCATTTTTTAAATGACTTTTCATTTATTTGTTTTTTCATTTTTAATATTTCAAAACTACTTAAAAGATAACATTTCATGTTGTAAAAGAAAGTTGTTAAAATTTAGTAGTCAAAATATCATTATCTAAACTCTTAAGTGTTAACGACAGAGTTGAACCTATAACCTTTTCTGCTCTTCTTTTTTCACTTTAACCGTTAAGCCAACTTTATAACTTTTAGCCTTGTTAATCTTGTCCCTGAAGAACACGACGGAGAATTTTAAACCTATTTCATTAGCTAACTTCAAGTTTAAGATGATTAGAGGTTGGTTAGTCAATTTTGTGATAAGTAGTAATCATAAACAAAGTAGATAGCTATTTTACATGGATGAAAATAGATATCGGAGGGCATTAGTGTCAATCCAATAATGTGGGTAATAAATAAAATAACACGCTAGTATTGACCTCTCTTGTGAGTCAATTAACACGGTTTGAGTTCATTGAATTGATTGAGCAATTTCCATGGTTCTTCGGTTGACTAGAGCAAGTTCATGTCAGATCTCAACTTACAGTGAGGCCTATTAATTATTTTGGGTCCAATTCTTATTCATGCTCTTCTTCACTTTGCCTCTTTCTTCTGCTATTATTGTTCATCATCATCATCATCATCATCACCTTCCAATATATGACATGACGTTCTCAAACTTCTTTTTCCTTTTCTCTCGTGTTTCTTTTTCTCTTAATGCATCTCTGTACAGGGAACTAGCACCATAGTCTTCTCCGTATCAGTTCCTCTTGTTTTTTCTTTTCCTCTTTAACATCTAAAACAGCTCTTATTTCGCTTCAATTTGTTATACGTTGGTTAATTGAGGAGCATGGAGGGAGAAAGAAGGAAGAGGAAAATAGAAAATGAAGAAGAAAATGAGGAGCAGAAGATGGAAAGGTTCTTTGCCTTGATAAAGAGGACAAAAGATGTTCGCGATCGACTCTACAAGGAGAATAAGAAGATGGATGGAGAAAGGGAAAAGAGTATTTGGAACCCAAAGTTTGAAGTAGAAGACTTCATTGATTGTGGACAAATAATGCCTGAGAGTGGTAAAGCTTCAGGTTCTCATCATCATGATCTTGCAGGTCCTTCAAACAAAGAACTCAGAGACGAAAAGAAAGAAGATTTGCAAGATGCAACACAATTGGTGCCCACTGAGGAACAAAATGGTGAAGAGAAAGACAAAAGAAGTGAGCATTTAGACTTAAATCTTTCGTTATAAGATTATAATTATATGCATATATATCTGATGAACTGGTTATGGACTATTAACCAATGACTACGATATGCTGACAACCTTAAACACTGTATTTAACCCAGTTTTGGTGGCTACTTCATGATGATGATGATGATTTTAACCCTGTAGTTGTAACACACTGAATTGAAAAGAAAGAAGAAGCTACCATTTTTATTAATATGTTTTTTTTCAGAAGAGGTGAACATCAAAATTATCGTGCTTGGTAAATTGCGAACACAGATTTTCATCATCTGTTTGATCCGTTGTGCTGACACAACTGCGTATAATTAATTTGGGACCATGAATTCAATTTCTTCATCTGTCTAATCAGCCAAAGAAAGTTTTGTTCATGTTTGTTTATCTTTTCAAAAGTTGACTGCACATTAACTGTTATCTTTTTTTCTTTGTTCGATTCGTAAATATTTGTATTTTCATAAATAAGAAATAAGTCATAACGAACTTTATGGTAATTGTTAAAAAATAATAATGAAGATTTACATTGACTCGAGAAAAGAGAGAAATGGTATTTCATACTACTTAGATAAATAACTATGTCTTTCTTTTTATCAGCAAAATAAATAACTATGTGATATTGTTTTGAATTTTATATTTTCAAAAATCATTTTGTAAAATAATTAGGAAAACTCTAGTGGTATGTGTGGACATTTTAAAGGGTGGTGGTAGTTGATAGTTTAGTTTGTTGAGTATGTGAATAAGTTATAAATACATGCATACACATATAATTAATATTCACTTTCCGTTATGCCTTAGAATTAGATTCATTGTACACAAATATTGACAAACTTGTTGAATAACTAAATGTGTTAATTCACATCTTATTATATTGCATAGATCGAATCAAATTTCATCCTAGATATTTATTTACTTTTAAATAATCATCATCTGAACTCTAAAATAGTTACCATTTTACTGATTAAAAAAATTCAATGACCGTATTCGTGAATAAAATTTATAATATATATTGAGTTTAATTTTTTTAATAGATATATGCTAATAATAAGCCCAAATATTTTAATTACTTATTTGATATTTGATAGAGAGACGATATAAATATTATGGTATTGTATTTGTAGACACCCACTACTCATTATTAATAATTTTTATTAGTCATTTTTAAATTAAGTAATTAGAATAAAATTATTAATAAGACAAAATTTAATGATTAAAAAAAGTTACAATTTGATTTTTTCAATTTATATTTTTCAATTTAAGTTATGAAATTAAAGTTATTTGTAAAGAGATTAACATGTGGCCCTTATTATCCTCTTTTACCACTGTTTATAAATTTTCATAATTATCATTTGACGGAACACAAAATCTATATAATCAGGAAAAAAATTGCAAGTGATTCTACTATTCCCACGAATTAAAAGAAAAAAGAAAAAACAGTGCATCTAATTTTGTTTTCAAGATATTTGTTCTTATCTTCACTGAATCATTTGTTTTAGGTGTCAATCTAGTGGTGCTTCCAAATAGGTAGTTAATTACAAATAATTTAAAGTGATTGATTATTTTTTATCATCCCAAATAGTTTGGAATTTTTTTTTTAATAGTTATTATATTTTATAGATTATTTCTTAGAATAATTTGGAGTGTAATTTGGAGTATAAGAATTCTCCCTTTGGGAAATTGGAAAGGGAGGGAAGTAGAGATGGCAAATAAACCCGTGCCCGTGGGTATCACCCGAACCCGTCCCTGTTTTGACGGGGAATCCCCGCTTTGACTGGGTATGGGTATGGGTATGGGTAATACCCGAAATTTTCAACTGGGGATGGGGATGTGATATATATATACCCGCCCAAATACCCGTCCCCGCTTAAATTACTAAACTATTTATAATTTATTAAATAATCTAAAAAATATATATAAATAAATAATATATTTACACATAAAATATAATATAATATA
>Ga0214543_1009354_pt1 | contig 15296 bp, 8 predicted proteins | sample CNSS2metaG_FD_160094 | JGI IMG/M metagenome (GOLD analysis project Ga0214543, IMG submission 160094) | Root nodule microbial communities from cowpea collected in UCLA plant growth center, Los Angeles, California, USA - CNSS2 | ecosystem: Host-associated > Plants > Roots > Nodule | place: USA... | reverse complement strand
ATAGTCAAAATCTTGAAAATAAGTTATAGTTTTAATCCTTCGTAAGAATATGTGTGTATAACATTTAAATAAAAATATGTCCTTAATTTACATAGATGCTATTTTTGTAGAATATAATGTTTAAAGAAAAATAAATATGAGAGTTTTGTCAAAAATAATGTAGCATATATATTTTACACGTATCTGTGAGTTAGTGCTGCGACGAAAAGTGGCAATTACACATCACTGCTGAAAATTTTTCATTACAAAAAGTGGCGAGTCATAAAGGTCAGTTCCGACTGCCGTACCGGTCTACTCCACAAAAGCACTATGTCTAATATAAAATACTACGCCGATTAATCAACATTTGACCCAAAAAATATAATGTATGTCAATTCTCGATAAGAAAACATTAATATGTGATATTCAAACACAAATTTTATACAACTTTAATTTTGTAATCTTTCTTCTTCTTTCTTCCACTGTACATTTTTTCTTTTTCTTTTAATTGTTTGTCTTTTTCCAAATTCATAAAATTCACTCACATATCCAAGTTACTTTTTTTTTTTAGAAAAATACATCATCAATTAAAAACATTATCGTCCTTATTCCAAATAATCATCCTATTAATAGAGAAACAAGATAAAAATAAAGAACAAAAGAATATAACGTTAAAATCCCAAAATCGAAGAAAAAACACAATCATTGTCTAATGACAACTAGAGAATAATACTATGTGAAAATTTGTACAACACATATATTATCCTCCCATGCCCTTTGACCCTAAGCCCACCCACACTCTCCAAAGCAAGAATCTAACTCAAACCTCAACACTTTATTACAATAGTATAAGAAAAGTCAAATACAAGCCCCAAAGTATGTATGACCCCCAAAGTATGTATGACTAGGGTAAGAAACACTATAGACTTAGAGTCTATTATATAGTCCCCAACATCCACTCCCTAGCTTATCCTAGGCGATGTGAAACTTTTCAAGACATTATTTTTATCAGCTCAACAATCTCCACCCTGATTAAAATAAACACATCTTCATTGCTTGTACTAGCAATCATACTCCACCATAGAGAGTATGCTCATTTAGAATTCAACCATCCTAAAAATTTCAATGCACCCTACATAAATGTTAACCAATGCCCATGTATAATCACTACACACCCTACATCAATATTAGTCAATGCTCGCGCATAAACACCACACATCATGCATCAATGCTAACCAATACCCATGTATAAACCCCATACGCCCTGCATCAATATTAGCCAATGCTCGTGCATAAAATCACCGTACACGCTACATCAATGCTAACCAATGCCCATGTATAATTCTCACACACCTTGCATCAATATTAGTCAATGCTTGTGTATAAAATTACCACTAGAAAAACTCATCCTAGAACTCACAATCTTCCCAACCAAGAGTTGTCATGCGTCACAGTCCTCCACTTTCAAATCTGACCAACCAAGAGATGCCTCATGTAACAATCCTCCACTATCATATATGACCAACCAGAAGCTGCAATGAATCTCCGTCTTTCTCAAACAGATCTGCAACACAACCAACATTTTTCACCACACAAACACCATTGGCCTCCACACAGTCATAACAACAACCACCAACACCCTTCATCGAAAACCATGTTGTCATTGCATCACCATCGCATTGCCACAACACAATGACACAACACCCACTGCTGACGAAGCATGGCATAAGCCACATAAAACAATGCCACTGGAGATCTCGAGCTCCACCCTCATCACGCAAATCCAACGTTACCAAACACTGCAATCCACCGCACATAACAACCCAAATCCACAAGTTACAACACATGAACAACCAGAGTAGATTTGTAAACTACATAGCACTTCCTCCCACAGATCAAATATCCATCGTACATCACTCACCGGGGCCACACGAGTACCAACTACGACCTTCTCCGTAGATCTAGGAGCATCTTGCCACACTACAGATCTAGCACAACTCACCATCCAAATTTCTCATTGCAACTTCAATAAACAAGGATGATTCTTCAATAACAAGGAATAAATATTTTCTTATGTGGAGGATCAAAGTAAGTCGCAACCACAAATCATACTAAGAAAAAATCTTATTGAACCATAACTCTTGATACCACTTATTGGGAAAAATACTGCATTTTACCCACAAGAATCATCTAATAACAGAGAAATAAGATAAAAATAAGGAACCCTAGAATACAACATAGAAACCCCAAAATCGGAGAAAAACCACAACTATTGTCTAGTGACAACTAGAGAATAACACTATGTGAAAATTTGTACAACACATATACTACCCTCTCATACCCTTTGACCCCAAGTACACCCATACTTTCCAACCTCATAACACTCTATTACAAGAGTATAAGAAAAGTCAAATACAAGCTTAAACTGTCTTTGATTAAGGCAATAAACACCATGGACTTAGAGTCCATTATATAGTCACCAACACTCACTCCCCAGCTTATCCTAGGCGATTTCAAGACATTATTTTCATCAGCCCAACACTTTCCTTCCTATCACAACCTTGATTACACATGTTTTTCTTTGTGCAGTTATGTTCGAATAATGTATTATCATTTTTAGTGAATCAAAAAGTCTTTTAGTTTAATATTTATTGGTGTATAAAAAAAGATTTTATTAGAATTTAGAAAAAAAAGAAGGAAGTAAGGAAATATTTGAAATATTTTTAAACTATAATATTGTTTTCTTTTTATAATTTTTTAAAATTATTTTTTTACTTTATCAGCTTTGTTTCATTAACTTTGAAAGTTAATAGATATTTTAGTTGTCATAAAATTTTATATATGTGTAACTTTGTAAAATGTTATATAATTTTTTTCACTTTTATCTAATTGTTATTTGGTACTCTAATTTGAAATTTATAGAATTATATATTTTTTAGTGTTTGATATTGAATAAACAAGAATACATCATTTTAATATCATATTTTTTTTATTCTTATGTGTATCTTTTTATAAAATATTTAATTGATATTAAAATAGTAAGAAAGTGAGAATGGGTACACATATACCAATTACTTGATTAGGATGAAAATGTCACCAAAATTTTACATTGTTGAGTATAAGAATAAAAATAATAGTGAGTTTTTATTTTGAAGATAATGATGGGATAATGAAACTCGTTATCATTTATCCCCTCCCTATTAGCATCCTAATTCTACTTGTTTGACCAATAAATAAATTTTTTGTTTATTATTGTTTTATAAAGACAGACATTAGTGAGGGATTTATTTTAATTATATAATAAATTTAGATATTTTTAATTCAACTTATATTAAAAATTTATTATAATAAGTATTGAAAGTACTTTTTATTTTCATATAAGGATGGATTTTATTTTTGGAAAATAATTTTTTAACAATTAAATTTTGACAACTTTCTCTTACAACCTGAGGTGGTATCTTCTAAGTGGCTTCCCTTTTTCCATTTTCTCATTTCTCTATATTTCAAAATTACTTAGAAAATATCATCTTAGATTGTAAGAAAAAGTTATCAAAATATCATTGTCCTTTATTTTTTGTCATCAACGTGATGACCTGACTTTTACTTCTTTGTTTTCTCCCTCCAATTCATCAATTAATTTACAAGTTAAAGATAAAAGTAATGAATCAAATTGATAACAAAGTCGAAAATTTTAAATACTTAATAAAATATTTTTTAATAGAAACTTAACTAAAAGTAAACATATCTATAAGTTATTGTGTAAGGTCCAATAATTTCTGCCATCTTAATCTTAAGGGCTGCCCTGCAGCAGTGGGCCTAAAGGCTGGCCCATAACATAAGAACCCTTCGTGTTGTCCTAATTCCACATTTTCATTCACTTTCAAAAAACCAGTCGTCACCCCTTGCTCTCACAGGACGCTCTGCTAAGGTTAGGTTCCTACCGTCTTCAAGCTAGTTCGAAGTTGTTTTCCACTCCATGTAAGTATTGTGGCTAGCCCATACTCGTCTCTATTGTTCATTTCGTTCTTTTCCCAGCTACGGTTCCAAGTGACCCATATTGTGCTTCTGTTCCGCTATCTTTTCAGCTCTTCCGTTCATTCCTTGAGCTGCTATGCTCGTGCGTTCGGCATCAAGGGCACGTCGGGTCGTTTTGCTAGCTATTTCCAGGTAGAGAAGCTAGAACCCACTCGTGTGCCTTGTTTTTGCTGTTGTTTTACTTTCGTGTTAAGAATCTTTGTCTGATTTGATGTTCTGCATGCGTGCAATGGTGTGATGTGTTGTTTGGACTGGTGGGTGCGACTGTTCCAGGAAAACCAGTGGCGAGGCCTGTTAATCTCGCCCAAGCGAGCCAGTCTCGCTTAGGCGAGATGAACAGGGAGCTCGCCCAGGACTTTTGCGCGAAAGGTCGCCCAGGCGACCAACTCAGCTTTTTGAGTGAGCAAGCATCTCGCCCAGGCAAGAGGGGTCTCGCCTAAGCGAGATCCCGCATGTGCTCCTGCTGCCTTTTTCGAGCCCTCGCCTAGGCGAAGGGGGCTCGCCTGGGCGAGAACGTCTCGCCTGAGCGAGACCCTTCAGCCTGAGCGAGGTGCTGGGCGAGACAGTGAAATGTGAGATTGTTTTCTTGGCTGTGTATGGATAATGTTTGCTTGGTTTTGGGTATTGTGCTAAAGGTTTGATATGAATGAGTACGATTGAGTGATGCAAGTCATGAATTCTAAATAATGGGTTGACATGAGTTTCGCATGAGATTGTAATGAAATGGTTGGTATGAAAGAGGCATGATAACGATATGATTTGGAAATCCTTGGTACATGGATGGTCTATGACGAGATGAAATGAGTTGGGCCTGGAACATGAAAGGCGTTGGCTTTAAAGGTTGGTACAATTAACGTATATATGCATGGTGAATATCATTTTGGCTGCGTGATTATGTTTTGTATGTGTCAGTGCATAATTCCTTAGGATCTCTAGGTGAGACTTTCGGGGTCGCGCTTCAGTGGTCGGGACGTAATTCCATGCCCCTGTTAGTGGGTGCCCATGGTGGTGCCCCATCTGTATAACTACGTAAGGATTCAAGGTAAGGTTGCATCCTGACACTCTGAGGAGTCAGTTAGTCTCACCTAGAGCAGACTGACTCCTGTGGTGAGAGTAGCAAGATGCCTGAAATTCATTAAGGACTAACCTTGTGGTGAGGGAAAGTTGATCCATCGTAACACTTGTAACACATAGCTCGAGGGTGAGCAGCTCGGGAGTGAGCAGAGGTATCCACCACAAGTGCAAACATCCGCTGAATCCGACCAAGTTATACGTATCCGGACGAGTCGAGTCGAGTCGTAGTGTATTGATTGAAAAGTCATAACATGATTGGTTGTTGTATGGATATGGGATGGTAAAAGTATATTTGACCGTATGATGAAAATATTGTTGGCTCTAGCTTACCCTATTTATTGTATGGTTGTCTTGTATGTGGTTCTTCTTTTTTGCGATGATCATCAATTTGGTTGATGGGAGCAGATGGGCGAGGTTCCCGCGGTCAGCAAGGAAATGGCGACCCCGCTGCATAGTCTCTTGGACTGGACTTCACGTTTCTTTGGCTTTGTTAGGGCTAGGGCCCATGTATTGTTTGACTCTTTTATACTCTATTCCTTCTGTAGACTTTTATCTTGTTCCCTTGGCATCGTGGGGTGCCTAGAACTTGTAGGGGCTGTGTATGAGACCCCAGGACTGCGCTATTGATTTATCCGCGTGTGACATTTCTTTTAATTTCGTTTAATAATTAAATGGGACGTTACATATTGTAACCTAATTAGCTTAAACTAAATACCATCAATTTCTTGTAAATCAATAAATTTCTCTCAAATTTCTCACTATCGAAGAGTACGATATTAGACAAATATTTAAAATATTTCTTGTAAAAGAGTAGGAAGATCAATTATTACCTTTTTTTTCCTCAAAATGTTATCTCATGACATTAAATGTAATAGTGTACAAGAGATGACAAATAAACATGTCTTTGTAGGTATTATCCAAATACATTCTCGTTTTGATGGAGAATCTCTACATTGGCTAATATGGGTAAAGGTATGAGTAATATCCAATTTTTTCAATTGGGTATAGGGATGTGTATGGGTATGCACATATCCACTATGTCCCCGTACCTGTCATAAACCTCGTCCCATCCATCCTCGTTTCTGTTAAAAGTTAGACTCATCTTTTACTTTTACAATTTGAAAGATGAGAATTATCTATTTGATTGAAAAATAGTGTATTAAAACTTACGATATCAGCATTCAAAATTGTTCATTCACTCTAAAATGTGATATCTTAATTGTATTTTATATTGTATGTATGTTCCTAATTATTTGATGATAATTAATTGAAAAGACGTTTATTGTTGTGGTGCGAACTAAGAAAATTTCTAACTGCTAATTGGATGGTCAACACTTGGACTATTTGATTCAAGTAAAGTATGCCATAATAGTGAGGTGATGTATTTTGCGAAAATGCATGGAAGCATGGTTACTAATACAAAATCATTAGTATTTCACCTAACCTTCGGATCCTGCTGCGATGGCTAGCCTAGCCTATAGTATTTTACCAGGTAGTGGAATTTGTTTTTGCTTTTGGTTGAAGAAAGCGACTTGGTTAAAGAGTATTTACGAGAATTCGCAACTTGACTTGGAAGTTGGCGTGGCTTGAAAACAGACAACCCTGCCCAAAACAATATAAATACAAGGACAACCTAAGGAAATTGAAAACCCCTTATCACTAAGGAAACCATACATAAATCCTCTCATTTTTTTTCTCCCTCTGTGTTGCCTCCAAAATTCTCCAACAAGGAAAGAGAGGAATAAACCTTGCTCAAGATAGTTCTATGTTATTATCACCAATCATATCTGACTCATTTTGAAACTCTTCAATCTCATTGTATCAATCTTATTCACAATGGCAGCATTTTTCCCAAGAATGGCGATCAGATATATGTTTCTGACATTGTTTTTCTCTGCAGGTGCCTTCTTTGTTTCATGCAGTTTTGCTTTCTTTTCTGCTTTTTATGCATTGCATGTTTTTAGTTTTTTTGTTTTTTCAGCATTCCTAAGGTGGTAACGAATTTTGCTGATTTTTTGCAACCGCAGATATTGGATTTTTTGGACGTGTTGCATCATTTGGAATCAACTATGGCCAAGTGGCTAACAATTTGCCGTCACCCGACAAAGTTCTTGAACTCTTCAGCAACCTTAAAGTCACAAAAACAAGAATTTATGACACGAATCCAGAGATTTTGAGTGCTTTTTCTAAATCAAACGTTGAGGTCATTGTGACAGTAGAAAATGAAATGCTAATCCAGTTAAATGACCCCCAACAAGCCCTTCAATGGGTGAATGGCCATATCAAACCGTACCTTCCAAACACAAAGATCACAGGGATTCAAGTAGGGAATGAGTTATTCACTAATGGTGACACCACTTTTATTCAGTATCTAGTTCCTGCAGTGGTTAACATTCACAATGCTCTAGTTCGGCTAGGCATAGACTCTAACATCCACGTTTCAACACCAAGTTCCTTAGAAGTACTTCAGGAATCTTACCCTCCTTCAGCTGGAAGTTTCAAAAGTGAGATCTCTGGGGTAATGTCCCAGTTTTTGAGCTTCTTGTCCACCACTAAGGCACCCTTTTGGATAAATGCTTATCCTTACTTTGCTTACAAGGATGACCCTAATAGGATTCCATTGGACTATGTATTATTTAATCCTAATGAAGGAATGGTTGACCCCAACACCAACCTACACTATGATAACATGCTTTATGCTCAGGTAGATGCAGTCACATTTGCCATTGCTAGATTGAACTTTAGTGGGATTGAGGTAAGGGTCTCTGAGACTGGTTGGCCTTCCAAAGGAGACCCTAATGAGGTTGGTGCCACACTGCAGAATGCTCAGACTTATAACAGGAATTTGCTGAGAAGGCAAATGGCAAATGAAGGAACACCTCTGAGTCCAAGAATGAGGTTGGAAGCATACTTTTTTGCTTTGTTTAATGAAGACATGAAGACAGGAGCAACCTCAGAAAGGAACTATGGCCTGTTTCAGCCTGATGAAACCATGACTTACAATGTAGGGTTGTCTGCTTTTGCAGCCTCATCCACTTCATCCACTTCAATTTCTCTTACCTCCTCTGCAACTAACACAAAGGTAAAAATTAAACCAGTCTTTTCTTTATGAAAGAAAATGAAAATGTGGTTTACACAATTGGAAGAAGTGTATCAGTTTAAAAGGGGTTTTGTATATAATGTCAGATAGTCAAATTCATAATCACATATTTTAGCAGAACATTTTCAAATTTGCTACTTTCGTGTTTTCGTTTTTAGTAGGTAGTTAGTAGTTGGCGCATTCTCATGAGTGTCAATCTATTATCTTCTTTTATCTTTTTCTTTTATTTTTTTTTTCCTTCTCTAAAAAAATCAAATTTTACATTGAAGCAGGCAGGATCAAAGGAATTTCAAAGCTTGTTCTTCTGGGTGTTTGTGTGTTTGCTGACTTCAGCCCTTTGTGGCTTTGTTTGAGAAGAATATTATTACATTCTTATGGAGTGATTCATGTGTATATATCAAAATAACGAAAAGTTGGGATTTTACAACCTTCAAGTTGCAAAATGGAGTATCTCTAGTATGATCTATATTAAAGGTACCTATTTTGCAGAAATCAGGAGCAACACACACACTTTCTTAACAATGGGGCAACAAAATCTGCATCACGGCGAAGAGTTCAACTCATTTGGAAGATCATCACCTTTCACTGTGGCTGCACTTTCACCAACTTACCCCACCACTAGTCACATTCCAGCAACAACCATGTGGCGCTGACGTTAGGTTGAGCTTGTTTTTGACAGATAAGGTCCAAAAGCCACATCATTCTTTTATTACCTGAATTGTCAAATAGGAAATTTGAGATTTTCAATATAGTTGAGACTTCAAAGTTCACAGTATGTCTAACATGATCACATCTCGAATTTGCTAGATAGGAAATGTGTTTGTATATTGCTGATTTTGTACAATTTATTTGATTTCATTCGTCCGGTCCAAAGAAGAGAAAAAATTGTGTAAGTTGGTGCTTGAGGAAAAGGTACGAGGCTGTAAGACATGTCTGTCTTGTGTGTCGTCTAATTGGATGCTAAGAAAAGCCCTCTGATATGGGACGTGGAATCCATGACTGTTCTGGTTTGTATATATAAATATATAAATGTAAAAGTAATTCCTGATACACCATTCTTTTCTCTGCTTTCCCTCTTTCATCAACTTGTGTATTTTATCACAGTACAAAGCTCATCACAAATATGATATAATGAAAATCCAATTAAAGTTCACAAAGTTAAGGCTTTGTTTGCCTCTTTTATTATCCTCATGCGGACAATAGGACGGTCCTGCTTTATTCCCTGGCCAAATAACCGTCAGCATAGGGTCATTGCCGACCCCTTTTCCAAAGGTGCCTTTATCAGTTTTTTTTTTTTTTTTTTTTTTTTTTTTCTATTTTAAAGGGGACAATAAAACTTCAGCCTTATCAGAACATGATATGGGGATTGGTCTAGCTCTTTGACATCAGTGAAGGTGGTTCTGCACATGAACCCCTCAAATTCTCTAGCTGACCCACCACCCCCATGTGAAAAAAAAAACAATTCTTTTTCTTTTGGGGCGTAATAAAATATGCAAGGCCAATTTGCAGACAAATCCCACCCAGAATTTTTGCATCGTCATGGTCCTGAGGAACTCAACATTCTGATTTAAAATTGCTTCCTTCAGACAATTATGATGGCAGCAGTAGTTTCGCTTTTTATCAATTTTGATTGTAAGTCCAATCACCAACGCGACATATTCCAAGAAGGGGTCCCATCTCTTAATAATTTCAGCTAGTGCTTGACCGAGTTAGAATTGGAAAAATTGTTTGTTGTTTACTGCGTTCAATTATAATGTTGGGTGGTAAGTAAGATTGTCGGTTTTCTATTTCATCGTATGTTCTCTGTTGTCTGTGTTTTGTCTCAACTGTAATCATGGAGTGTTAAGTCAAAATCACTATTGCTCATGGCCCTCCTGAATTTTAAGGGGCAACGGCGAAAATAACTGTCACCATGATTAAAAGCTTGCCTATAGTTGTAGCCATTTTTCATTCTTTTCTTGGAATGCAAACTTGTTTTCGTTATTTCAATTGTACGTTTACCTTAGGTGGCTCACTAGGGTGTCTCCACGTGTCAATTTCTTTCCTTAGCATGGCATTATCATCTGAAACCTTAGTGCAGCATCAAAAGCCTCGAATGTAGCTTGGAACAAGAGCACCCCAAGTGCCCGATTGTAGAACTCTTTAGCTACTTCTCTTTTGTTCTTCCTACATCATAATCATGCTTTTATAGAAATACATGAAAATATAATCAAATCACGTAAGTGGTTGATGTCCCCTCTTTTTGGTTTGTGATGAAGCAATGACCACCAAGGAAAACAAAACAAAATGAACATCGTAATCACTCACAATCTGTTTAATAATACTAAAAACAATAATAGTGACATGCTCTACAACCATTGATTAGGCAAGCACAGTCCCTCCAACCAACCCCATAGGATCAGTTGTTTCTTCTGTATTATAAATGTTCCACTGGCTCTGGTTAATTCAAGTGCGGTTCTTCCTCTCGAAAAGCCATTGCAAATCCTCAAAAAGAACCATATATCTGAATAACTAAGCAAATAACTTTTGAAACAAGTTGCTATCCCATAATGATGTCACTTTGAAGTTTTACAGAGAAATGAAGCTTCAAAGGAATGTCAAAACTTTTACAGTGACCTTTATGATCTTTGTTAATTAAAATTCGAATTACAGCAAAATAAAAATTGAGCAAACAATCACCTTACAAGTTAACTACACCATTTGATATATAAGTGTTCATTTTTCGTATTGTGATTTTACGCAACATATTTTCATGTTGATAAAAAAAATAATGGTAAAATGAATTTTTAAAAGACGATAAGTTTGGTGTATTAAAATGGTATAAAAAGCAGCTATGGTTAATAAATGAAACTACCAACCAAAGTGAAAAAAAATGGCATATGGTCCGAAACAGTCTTCTAAGGATGAAATAAAGAGACGAGAGAGATATCATGAAAGATGACCAGTGTTACAATACAAAGGACAACTTTTAATTTTTCCACTCTTAGATCACTTGTGCTGAGATTTTGAGCATAAAATCCATTATTATCAGTTGGAAAGCAAGCATAGAGCAGATGAGAACAAGAAAAGATAGACAGAAATGAAAAACCGATTTAAGGTGCCTTGGTCGAGACGTGTTTTACTTCAAATGTCGTACATAGACAGCTCTAAACTTGATTCTAATGAAAACAGATTTCTTAAACTTTTCATTTATAAAATTTTCATGTACAAGTATTAACAAAAATACCACTTTCATTTGATACTATATTCATGTTTTGTAATTTTACACCCAAAAGTATTTTTTATCAACACCACCTAACTATACAAAAAGCTATTGTCGAAATAAATATTTTCAAACATGAACTAATTTACTCAAGTTCATTTATAACTAAAATCAAAATTATCTAATATACAAACTCTAATCTGAAAGGGACGCTTAACAGACATTTCATAATAAGCCAAGGGGTAGTAGATGGTAAAGGAAAACGAAGAAATCAATTACAAAGCAGTACAATTCTAACGGGAAACTTAATTTTGACTCCAACTATAACTGCTCTCAGAGCATGTGCGATTGTCCCAGAAGTGGAACAATATGAAATTGCCAGCTCTTATATGACCTCTAGCCCAAGTGCCCAACTATTATTAAAAAACCAGACTAACGAAGAACAGCACAATACAGAGAAAGAATTGCACAGGTCACAATTTGTCTCGCGATGATGCATCAATTTTAAAACTTAACCTATGCCACTCCAACATACTTATTCAGTGAACATAAAACGTACTGACAACACGGATAAATATTCTTCATTTTTTCAGAAACGATGACAAGTGTTGGCATTATTTCCTTGAAGCCAACAGTTTTTAATACCCTCCACTCTTCTTATTCCACCACTCCAGAAACTTCACTTCAGCAGCCAATGTGTCTACCCTGTAAAGTTGAAGGGCATGATTTGCGATTTCATGTCCAAAAGTCCAACCAAATATACCTCCGGCTAAAAATGACAATCCAGCGCCTGTTCAAATATTGTGGGCAAATGGAAAAGATTAACCATGTATATGAAACAGTTCCATACTACTTTTATCACAAAAAACCTACATAAATATTACAAAATATTATAATACAAATTTAGAGTGTAAAACATATTAAGTGTCAAAATGAGTAGGAATCGCCTGCTTTTGCTTACAATATGATATGCCAAATTATGAGCTATCCAAAAGCACAGTGAAGTAGAAAAAAATTTCAGTAGTATGACAAATGGTAGGTTACCATGTAAACTCCTTGAATATTTCCATGCATAGCCAGCAGTAAATAATGCTCCCAAAGCACTTCCTCCGATGCCAAATTGCACTGCATCCCTGGCACTTTTCAGCTGAAATGGGAAAAAGGACTTCAGATCATAGCTATCTTGAAGTAAAAACTCAATCAACCTTGTACTCTAGTAGGTGAAATGTTCATATTTTAGAAAATGCAGGAAATGATAACAGAGACAAACAGTTAAACAGCCAGTGTCGATGCTATAAATAGAAAGGGGTTAGAACAAAGATTTGCCATCATTTGCCATTTATTTAATGAGCTCCAACATAAACAATGACATATGAAACGGAAAAATATAATTTGTCCATCATGGTATCTTTTTATACAATATCCATTTTCCTCTTTTGGGGAGGGTCAAGGTTTCAAGAGAAACACTTTTGGACATTCATCACAAACACCCAAAGGTAGATAAATCTTGTCATGTCTGGTAAGTGATGACATTATGACAACAACGCATATTAGCAAAATCGATGAATGCTGAAACACGATTACCACCACACTAATGTCTAGAGGGCATCCACTGATGGAAAACTCTACTATGTTGAAAGAGCAAACATTTGAAAAAGAAAGTTAATGGCATGTTGAAAAAATTTTACTGAGACTTGGGAGATTGACCACCTCTAAGGTATGAATTGCCCTTGATGTAAGAGAGCTAACATCACTTCCAACATAAAACCTTAAAGGCTTAGTGGGTCTTGTTTTTCTAATATACCACTTATCTTTATCATTTCTACTCAATGTTGTACTTTCAATTCAGTTGGATTCCTAACCGTCTCTCCCACAACAACTGAGTTGGGTTTTTACTACAAGTTTCTACCACGGTAGGATATACTTGTCCCACTCCTTTATCTCAATAGACTTTCACTAACCCTAACAATTGGGTCTTACCACAATGAGACATACTTGTTTTTGCCTGAGCTGGGCACCAAGAGAAATCATTGACTCTAATATCACTGTTAGAATTTTTTACTAGAATAGACCGGAGAGATTGACTATCTCTGAAGTATGAGTTCCCCATTTAATAAACCTGACACCACTTCCAACATAAAACTTTTAAGGCTTAATGTTTGTGGGTCTTGTTTTCCTTATAAGTCACTCAACTTTTTTATTTTTTCTCAATGTGGGGCTTTCAACTCATACTTGGATTCCTAACATGACCAACTCAAGATTGGATAGATTAGAATGAAGCATCCCACATCCCAATAACTTAAAAGGAAACTATAGTTTTTTCTATAACTACATGCAATAGTGATGATTAAATCTGTCTATGCCTAAAAGTGTCACGGCCATTGATTGTTTGAGTGATTCCATTTAACATATCATCAAAGATTATTTGTGTAAGTCAGGGAACTTAAATGATTATATAGTTGTGACAAAACTACTGAAGATTGCAAAGTGGCACAGCCAACCTAGCAGAACATGGATGATATGAGAATGCAAAATAGTAGGTATTGATGCCACATTAGAGTTGCTGGTGAAATAACACCTCAATTTAGGTTGTTTCAAGGGGATCACCTCACCAGTTGCGTTGGAAACACATCCAGCTCTTTGATCACTTCAGTTCATAAGAATCAAAACCAATCATGTATAGACAAATGCTATGTCTAGCGAATGATGCTATTATGACAATAATGCATACTAGCAGAACCAACTAATGATTGGAAAGAGATGACCATCGTAATAATATCTGTTGATAAAAGAACTCTAACATATTGAAAGGACAAAACTTTAGAAAAACATGGTTAGTTTAATGCCCAACTCAAAATTGAGTATATTACAAGAAAGTTGAACCAATCGGACAAACACACACTAACTAGCTTCCTATATTACAAATTGAGTATCCTAATAACTTCAAAAGAAACCAGAATTCATTGAGGTATTTGGTAACAATTATTTCAAGGAAAATCATAATTTTTTTAAGTGGCATAAAAAGGTAATTATTTCCTCAACTACAAGAAAGTTGAACCCATCGAACAAACACAATAGCTAGCTTCCTATAGTTGAAATGTAACTATCGAATCTGTCAATGCCTAACAGTGCCGTTATCATTGATTGTAAGCTGGGTTTAGAATTATGATCCACAATTGCAAGAAATACCACATCAGGAATCAAACTAAAACATGCAGTGCGCCAGATGATAAAATTCCAAACTAAAAGTAACCAGGCACAATTGAGAGAACTCACTCAACAACAACAACAATAGCAAAGAGCACCCGACTAAACATCCAAGACTAAAAATATAAATAAATATCATAGAAACTTTAGGTTATGATCTAGAAACTCAGAAGACGATGTAAACATTCAACATAACAAGGCAACGAACACGAAAAACTAAAGGACGCAAATGTAGATGATAAATTGAGAAAAACATTACAACGGGTCCATGAACAGGATCAGAAGCAATAAACTCCTCGACGTCAGAGCTGGACCAGGAAGGGATGGGTTTATCACGCTTGATGAACTTTGAGTAGTTTCCCAAAAAGGAAAACCTCTCTGACCAAAACTCCTTGTAACCTTCCCAATATGACGAACCTTGCGAATTGTCTGCCATCACCCCCTTTCACTTGAATCCTTCTGCAATAACCAGTCAAATTAAATTCAGCAAACAAGATTAATAACTGAATCGAGTAAAATTTTATTGTATACTCAAATCAAGTTTAGAAAGTTCAAAAACACTTTTTTTCTCTAACTATTTTTTTTCTCCCTTTCTCAATGGCTGCATTAGAATTAATTACAGGCTCGTACAATCTAAAACGCAGGATTTCTTTACAAAAAAAAAAAAAACAAAAAAAAGAAAAAAAAAAAACAAAAAAA